>TARA_B110000444_G_scaffold254278_1_pt1 | contig 12724 bp, 12 predicted proteins | sample TARA_B110000444 | Tara Oceans TARA_B110000444 (sample SAMEA4398370) | marine metagenome | biome: Polar Biome; feature: [SRF] surface water layer (ENVO:00010504); material: water (ENVO:00002006), including particulate matter (ENVO:01000060) such as... | depth 5 m | reverse complement strand
TTGGTGATTCCGCCAATAAAAAAAAACCAGATGTAGGTTATGCATTTCAATTGGTTTCTGAGATGAGACCCGATATAGATATATACATGATACAAATAAAAGAAGCCGAACCTTGGGGAGTTCCGAAATTTGTGAAAAATATTTACTGGCACGCCGATTATACTAAAAAATGTAAATGGGGTGGTTTGTATCAGGGAAAACCTTGTTCCAATACCAAAAAATGGGTTAACATTCATAAAAGAGTTGGTATTAATAAGGTTTTTATTTTAGGAGGAGGAAAAATTACATTGGACGAATATAAATTAATAAAAAAATTAAAAATACAACATGAATATTTTAAAATAGAACGCAGATATTTGGGAGACGGTAAAACGAAAATTAAAAACAACCACTCCCTGTCAGATAAAATAGGAATCACACACAAATTAGGTTGATTCTAAAGTAAATATTATAAAATCTCCCATAATTGAAGTATTAAGTTTTCTGTTTCTTGTATATTAATACAGCTATCAGTAATACTCACACCATATTTTAATTCTTCTTTTTTTCCAAATACTAATTTTTGTTTTCCTTCATTAATATTTGATTCTAACATCATACCAATGACATAATTATAATTATTTTCTAATTGAGTACAAACATAATTAAATACTTCTTTTTGCTTTGTATAATCTTTACCACTATTACCGTGTGAACAATCAATCATTACATTTTTTCTTAAATTTGATTCATTCATCAAAGTGCATGCCATAAGTACTTCTTGGACATCATAGTTAGTTGAATATCTAGATCCTCTTAATATTAAGTGACAATCTTCGTTACCTTTTGTGTTTAATATAATAGCTTGACCATCAAAATCAATACCGTAAAAACAATGAGGATGACTTGCAGATATAATAGAATTTACTGGAGCATCATAATCACCCGAACTGCTATTTTTAAAACCAACCGGTATAGATAACCCTGAAACCATTTGTCTATGAACTTGACTTTCACACGTTCTAGCGCCGATGGCTCCCCAAGATATTAAATCACCAATGAACTGCGGTGTAAATGTATCCAATATTTCATAAGCACATGGTAACTCGATACTATTTAAAAAAAGTAGTAAATTCCTAGCCAAGCGCAACCCTGAATTAATATTAAATGAATTATCTAACCCTGGATCATTAATCAATCCCTTCCATCCCACAGTAGTTCTCGGTTTTTCAAAATATACCCGCATAACAATCAAAATTTTATCACCAACTTTATCTGATATTTTTTTTAACATAACACCATAATCACACGCTAAATCAAAGTCATGTATTGAACATGGTCCGACGATGAGCAACTTTTTATCAGATTTACCATTTAAAATATCTCTGATTTGGTTTCTAGATTTTTTAACAAATGAATTAATTTTTGGACTAGATGGTAAAGATTTTAGTAAAGATATTGGCTTTGTTAATTTTTGTATGCTTACAATTTTCTCATTAATATTTTCCATATTAAATAATTAAGAAAATAATGTTTAAATATATTATTATATAAATGTCTATTTTAAGAGACGCAAGTGCTGTAGTAATTAGATTTGCACAATTAGAATTTGCTTTAACTGGTGATTTAAGTGATAGTCAAAGTATCGTAGATTTAAACGAAACATCTTTTAGTGAACTATGTTTAGATGACCAAAAATTTATAAATGATATTTCTGGAACACCGTATGATCTATCATTTGAATCGTGGAAAGACTTTTGGTATGGTCCTATCACAACAATTAAAAAACCATTTGAACCTTCTATTTATCCCAAATTAATTATGTGTGATGTATCTGGTCAAATTGTTTTCACAAAAGGTACAAATCCAATTGATATTAGTAAAAATAGTACATTTGTTACTAATTTTTATGATGATTTAAAATCACACATATTTTTAGATTTAAGTATAAACCAAGTACAAGACCTAGCGACAAATTCCCACATTTTTTTATTGGAAACCTTTAGTAAAGTAAAAAGTGTACATGATTTGATGCTTACAAACAATAGTGTATTAAAGCGAAAATTTAAAAGTTTAGATTTAGAACAAGTTAGTTTATTATTGGCGGAAAGGTATGATACATTAAATACGGGTACAACCGCTATGACAGCATATAATAATGCGACACAAATATATGAAAAATTTAATGCAGTAATAAATCTATTTAATACATCTTCAAATCCACAAGATTTTAAGAAAAAAATAGCATATATGTGTTTTTCAGTACTATTTAATACAAAAGAATCAAATATTGAACCAATAGAATATTTATTTTATTTTAGATGTTCAAAAAATGCAACAAATACGATGAGCAATTTTTTACAAGGAAACCCTAAAACTAGTTAATAATTTTATATTATAAAAATTATTAAATATTTACTTCAAATGTTTCTTAAGCTGTAAAGCAACAACTGCGCCAGCAACCTGCGAACCAACATACAACATTAAGTCATTGACCGGTAATTTACCAGCCATAGTCATTACAACACTAACAGCTGGGTTAAAATGTCCACCAGAAATCTTAGCACCAAGTAAGATTGCTAAAGTTAAAGCAGCACCGATAGCAATAGGATGACCAATCGAAACAATAACAAAAACAAAGAAGAGAGTTCCTAAAAATTCAACAAGAAATTTATTCATTATATATTTATAAAAGATAATTTACAAATATATAATTATTGTTTTGATACTGATGAAAGTGAAAAATTTGCAAATGTGTTTTTAAAATAAATGTAATCAGAATAGTTACCTTTATTGGGTGCAGACTGTCCATTCGAGTTAGCACCAAATAACACAACTTTTTCATTTGCTCTAACTACTTTCATATGAATTTTCCTTTTTAAAGCTGTTTCACTCGAAAAATCCTGTGTATGGTGTCTACCACCTGTTTTTTTACTTCCTAAATCGGCTTGTCGAATACTTGCTAATGTAAAACTCATTTATAATATATTTACATAAAAAAATTATAAACCGAAAGTTGTTTCTTCACAATATTTTATATATAAAAAACCATCTTCATCGCAGAATTTTTCATATATAGTAGAAACACTTCGAGAAAGTGGTGGTATTTTATTATTAACAGTAATATACAATGATTTATGAGCATCCAATTTTAATCTTTTTCTAATAACATATAGAAAATTGGACATTATTAAATCTTCTGGAACTAAATATTTTTTCCTATCCAAGTGTGGTAATGTTTTATCGTATCTTTCACATATAATAGGTATCCTATTTGGATATTTTGCCAAAATTAATTCTGATTCATTTTTTCTCTTTTCGAAATTATATTTTTCTTTAAATGTAGAATTTTCTTTACTTTTAAAATTAATAGTATTTTCATGAACAAAAGATTTAACACTATTTAAAAAAGGATTCATTATATAAATAAATTCATTTTATTCCTAAAATTACTCTGTAATAATTCTAGGGGCAATATTCATCGTAATCAATTCTTGGAACAACAATTTACAACAATATGGTATTTCCAATTTCTTAAAATCGGTTCTATTATCACATGTACTACAATGGTGAATTTTCATTTCGTCATTGAATTTCGCAAACATACCACAACTTCCACAACTATATACTACATATTTATCTGACGCGTCATATATCCTACCTTTTGTAAATCTACTTGCTCCATGACTAATCATACAGTCACGTTCCATTTCGCCAAATCTCAAGCCGCCATCCCTACTTCTTCCTTCTGCAGGTTGTCTAGTCAATACAACCTTGGGACCAATTGACCTACTATGTTGTTTATCAGAGACCATGTGTTTTAATCTTTGATAAAATACCGGTCCGAAAAATACACTACATTCTATTTGTTCTCCTGTCATACCATTGTAAAATATTTCATTACCGTGTTTTTCATAACCTACCTTCAATGCTTCACTACAAATTTTTTCCAATCCCAAACCAGTAAAACTGGTTCCATCGCCAAATAATCCTAATTGTAACAATACCTTGCCCAATATTGTTTCTTTGAGTTGACCAATAGTCATTCTACTGGGAATTGCATGAGGATTGATGATAATATCTGGTCTAATTCCTTCTGCGGTTGTTGGCATATCTGCCGCAGGCAATATAATACCTACAGTGCCTTTTTGCCCATGTCTCGATGAGAATTTATCACCGATAATAGGAACTCTGTATGTTCTTGTCCTTACTTTGCAAAATGTATAACCATCTCCATTTCTATTAACATAATTTTTATCAACAAATGTTTCTTCCGTTGTTCTAAATAATCTACTTTCATCTGTATATTTAATGATTTTTGTTTGATCGTTTTTATTTTCTTTTATTGGTACGATTTTACCCATGATAATGTCTCTATTTTCTAATAATGTATTTTCTGGCACAACTCCGTTTTTATCGAGTTTGTTATAATTCGCATACTTCATCCCCTTTGTCTTATTGAAATTAGGTTTGCATCTAATTTCCTCATCACCATATATCTTTTTGTCTTCATCTTTTTCTGTATGATAAATGGTTGCCGAAAATAACCCTCTGTCCAATGCATCTTGATTAAAGATAATCGAATCTTCCTGATTGTATCCAGAATATGTCATGATAGCAACGCACACCATTGAACCACAAGGGATTTTGTGCAAATTTATAAAATTCATAATACGTGTGTCTACCAATGGTCTCATTGTATATGTTTGGATATATGCTGTTTTATCCATCCTAATATCATAATTTGATACATACATTCCCAATGCTTGCTTACCCTGTGCACATTGATAAGTATTTCTTGGAGACTGATTATGCTCTGGAAAAGGAATACAACTTGCCAAAATTCCTAAAATAGTACTTGCATGAATCTCACAATGGGTATACTTATATTGCAACTTTTCTTTCAATTCTTTGGAATTCATTGCGATTAAAGATGCATTTTGTTCTTCAGGGTCGATATACTCTAATATTGTATCTTTGTATTTATGATTAATTGACAATTCATCCCACATCAAATTATTATTTTTAATATCTTTAATCAATTGTCTATTTGTTAGGATATTTCTCTTTTTGTTTACACGAAAAACAGGTCTTGTTACTCTACCTGCATCATTACAAACTCGTATTTCCTTGTTTCTATAATCGAATACAATACTAACATAAATATTGAATATACCTTTGTACTTTTTATCTTTCAAATATAAATATAATTCATATGGTTTTTGTGAAATTCCTAACCAACTACCATTAATAAATACTTTGACCTTTTCATATAACTCTTCGTGGATACAATCATCTAGAACCTTGATTTTGGGTAAAATTATATCATATAATACCTGACTATTGGAAGAAATAGTAATATGTGCCAAATAACTCAAGTTTTTAACAACGCCTACACTACCTCCCTCCGGAGTTTCGGCCGGACAAATAAAACCCCATTGAGTTGGATGTAGTTTTCTAGGCGGTATCAATTTACCACTTTTATCCATAGGTGTATTTACTCGCCTCAAATGACTCAAACTTGCAATATATGTTAGACGGTTTAACACTTGTGCAACACCTACTTTGTTTGAATTAGAATTTTTAATTCCAAAATCACCTGTTGCAAGTGCCCTTTTTAAACCATTTTCAATAGTAGTTGATTTGATAATTTTATAAATATTTGTTTGATTTATAATATTTAAATGATCATCTGTTGAACGCCAAGAACCATTGTTTATTTGTCTCACAATTTGTTTTTGCATATCTTTTACTAATTTGTTAAAATAATTTCTAAAAAGATTGTTTAATAAGGTACCTGTTAAATCAATGCGTTTATTGATATAAGAATCTCTATCATCAGGTTTTCTCCATCCAAAACTTGTTTTTAATAACTTATTTGTCATATATCCCAAATAGTAAAGTTTCTGTTTCTTTGTAACACAATGAGGAAACAAATCTTTATTTAATACATTCTCCGTAAATTTTTTCTTTTTTAAAATACCAGTCTCCTTATCCATATTCATTGGTGTATACATTGCTTGACCGATAATATAATCCAATGCATCTTCCTGTGTAATATATTCATTTGCTTCGATAAGGGATGCTTTCAATCCAAAAAGCATTTTCTTGATATTTTTATCATCCAAATTTAATAATATAATATTACAGATTTCTTTATCAGACATAATACCCAGTGCCTTAAATACAATAAATAAAGGAATTGGTTTTTTAATTCTTGGTATTAGCAAATATATTGGGTGACCAAAACCATTGTCTCTTGAAAGTATCACCATATTGATTTGCTTCGGTGAAATACATTTAAAATCTGGGATTGATTTTACTTCGGCTTTCCATGCCCATTTATTATTTACTTTTTTAACATTAAAACACATTATTCTATTTTCGGCAGCCCTTTCTTGACCAATAACCGTTTTCTCACTTCCATTAATAATAAAATATCCTCCTGGATCATATTTACATTCTCCGGTGATATTATGATTTAAATGACTATTTTGTTTCAAAACACAAATACATGATTTCAACATAATTGGTAATTTTCCAATATGAACATGAGGGATTTTCTTATATATTGTCTCGAAAGATGACAAATTTTCACCATATCGATTCAGAATTTTAATATTCAAATCCAACGTCATTGCAGATGCATATGTGAAATTCCTCAAACGCGCCTCATGTGGGTACATTATCTTTGTTGCACCGTTGTTTTCATGAATTTGTGGTCTATAAATTTGGAAATTCTCAAACGATATTATCATTTCCAATCTGTATTTCTTTGATACTTCGTCAAAATCCTGTTCCGAATGTACTGTAACAGGGTTAAACATTTCTATTGTTTTTTGTAGTTGATGTGTAATGAAATTATTATATGATTCCAATTGGTGTCTTACCAACCTTTCCAAATATTTACCTTTAAAATAAGATTGAATAATTTTCCAACATTTTTCGGTGTCCATTTTTATTATTGTAATTTATTTATTTACATTATTTTTCTTTTCAATTTTTTATAATTTTTTATATATATGAATAAATTTTCAAACATTGATATGTCAAATAATAAAATATTTATTAAAAATAACCCTCTACTTTTTTCTAATAGAAAAAAGTTTTTTAAATATCCAAAAATATTGTATTTAGAAGATAATAAAAAAAACATAAAAAGTAATCATGATTTTAATATAATAATGAAAGAATTATTAGATAAAATACAAAGTGAAAGAGACAGGATTGAATATACATATTTAACTCCCAATCACAATTCTAAATTGATAATTGATGATTATTTATACAAAGTTAACAATAGATTTGACTTTTTTTATAACAAAGTAAGCAACTTCTCTAATTTACCCGGATATCAATCTAAAACCTCACAACCTAAATTTAATTTTGATTCCGATTTTCGTTATAAACCTAAAATGGTTCAAATACCAAAACCAGTTGTACCCGAAATTAAAAAAGTAGAAATTAAAGCAAATATACAAACTATAAAAGATCTCTTGCAATTGATAAAAGACTATCCCATGAAATTTGACACACAATATAACATTAACATGCAAGCTATTCATAATATTAAGGAGCCTCTTACCAATTTAGATAATATGATTGGAATGAATGGTCTCAAATCATCCATATTAGACCAAATATTGTATTTTGTGCAAAATTTACATCAAAACAATAACCAAAGTAATGATTTTATGCATACTGTTATATATGGACCTCCCGGTACTGGTAAGACTGAAATAGCTAACATTATGGGACAAATCTTTTCAAAATTGGGTGTATTGAAAAATAACATATTTAAAAAGGCGACAAGAACGGAGTTAATTGCTGGTTATTTAGGGCAAACTGCGATAAAAACAAATGAATTAGTTAAAAGTTGTTTAGGTGGATGTTTATTTATAGATGAGGCATATGCTTTGGGAAATAGAGAAAAACGTGATTCATTTGCAAAGGAGTGTATAGATACATTATGCGAGGCATTAAGTTTTCATAAGAATGATCTAATGGTCATTATTGCTGGGTATGAAAAAGACTTAAAAGATTGCTTTTTTGCATATAATTCGGGATTGGAATCACGCTTTACATGGAGATTTAATACTGATGACTATAATGCTTCAGAATTAAACTTAATTTTTCAAAAGAAAATCAAAGATATTGGTTGGTCGCATGAAAACATAGATGACACATGGTTTGAAAAAAACATGGACTACTTTAAATATTATGGTCGAGATATGGAAACATTATTGGCGAAAACCAAAATTGCTCATAGCAGAAGAGTATTTTGCTTACCTTTAGAAGAAAAGAAAAAACTGAATAAAGAAGATTTGGACAAAGGATTTGAAATGTTTTTGAGCAACGACGAAGTTAAAAAACGAAAAGACAAGGGTTTTGTTTCCGATATGTATCTTTAGTTAAAAATTTAAAATAAAAATATTTATAATTTTATATGCACAATTGGTAAATAATTATTTCAGGGTTTGTATTATTTTTTGGTATTTTATTATATTTCTATATTGATTTAGAAATTTTAAAATCATATTATAATATTGTAACATTTTCTAAAAAAGATTATAAAAAATTTATAGATTCTTTTTTATTATATGAAAAAGGAATAACTGTAGATAAAAATGATTATGAAAACAATGTATCAGATATTTATGAAACAAATTTTGAAAAGCAATTAAATGATACAAATGAAACATACGATATTTTAAATGATATATGTACAATAATAGGATTAAAAAAAATGTATATACCTCCTGAATATGATAGTAATAAAAGTATTCAAGAAAATCAAGAATTACATGAAAAAAATATAGCCAAAAGTTTAAATGTAAAACCTAATTCAAAAATCCTAGAAGTTGGTTGTGGTTGTGGTAGAATATCAAATTTTATATCAAAAGAAACAAATAGTTATGTATATGGAATTAATATTAATAAAAAACATATTGAAGATGCTATAAATTTTTCAAAAAAAGAGAAAAATGATAAAACATTTTTTAAATATGGAGATTTTAATGAACCTATTGAATTCGAAGATAATTTCTTTGATGCTATATATGTTGTACAACCATTAACTTATTGTAATAATTTGGATAATTTATTTAAGGAATTTAGACGAGTTTTAAAACCAAATGGTAAAATTGTTTTAGGGGATTATGTATTATTAGATAATTTTGATAAAAATAATGAAAAAGATTTAGAAAGAGGTTTAAATGTTAGAGGTATTACAGCTGGAGGAGGGTTGTGGCATTCAAAATATTGGGAAAAAGCTGCCGAAGATGCTGGATTTAAAATAATAGAAAGTACTTGTGGTGATAAATATGACCACCATTATGCACCCGAATTACCTGTTTTAAAGGATATATCTGATTATTTTTGGAATTGGAGAGATTGGATGAGAACTTTGACACAATGGAAAATATTACCAAAAAATTTAAAAATAATTTTTGATAGAGTTACAAAAGGAGGTAAAGATTTAATAGAATTAATGGAAGAAGCTAAAATTACAACAGATTATATATTTGTTTTTGAAAAACCTAAAGATTAAGAATAATAAAGAAAGTTCTAATATTAAAAATATAATTTATTTATATGAATCAAATATTTTTGTTTTTTATATTTTTATTGGTTATTTTTGTTGTTTATTTTAAATTTCATGTAATAAGTTTAATACATACTACATATGAATTTGCATTATTGGGATTTGGTACAATTCCTATATTTAATTCAAAATTAGGAAATGGTTTATATAAAGGTGAAATTGATATACCATATAATTTAAAAATGAAATATAAATATTTATGGATTAAAAGATGGATACGAGATGATTGGGCTTATGATTTAAATAGAGAAAGAGAACTTTATTATGAAACATTAGAATATTTGAAAAAAAATTATGAATTAAAAAATAGAGTACATCAAATTGATATTGTTTCACCGGATATTGACAAAGATGAATTTATTAATAAATATGTAAAAAATCCCAAACCTGTTGTAATTAGAGGATTAATGAAAGATTCTTATGCTGTTAAAAATTGGACAAGAGAATATTTAAGCGAAAAATATGGTGATTCTAAGGTTATTGTATCTAAATTAGGTAATAGCGCAGGTGATTTATGGTGGAGACAAGAAAAATATAAATATGCACCCCAATGGGAAACGTCTTTTAAGGAAGCAATTAATCCTAAAACTAATGGTTACATTCCTGGAAATAGTAGTTTATTTGAGGATAATCCAAAATTAAGCGATGATTTAACAGATTATAAAAATAAAATAAAAGAATTTCTACCAAGTTCATCCATATGTTCACATAAAGAAGCCTTTATTGGTAATAAAAAACATAAAAAAGACGAAGGAGTAGTATTTCATTGTGCAAATGAATTTAATTTATTTATAATGATAAAAGGCCAAAAAAGATGGCAATTTATAAATCCTGAATATTCATATTTATGTGGATTTATGTTTCATCCTCATAAATTACATAATACTGCAAATATAACTGGTCATAATAATACTTGGAGAGATAAAGATGAATTATATAAATATATACCGATTTATGAAACAATTTTAGAAGAAGGAGACGTTTTATTAAACCCACCTTGGTGGTGGCATGCAATAAATAATTTATCTGATTTTACAATAGGTGTTCCTACAAGATGGAATGTTAAAAATAATATTAAAACAAATTCTTTTTTTGATTTATTTCAATTATTTAGTTATACTAAACATTTACTAAAAAAAAAATTTATTGAAAACACAATAAAAAATTTAGAATTTAAAAATGTTTTATATAAAGATTTTTTATCGGCAACTGATAATATTAAAAATTTAGTACAAAATCATAATTATTTTCACAATATTCAATATAGATATGATGATTTTGATACAAGAATTTCAAATTATAAATAATTACTAATAAAAATCTATATTTTTTTCTATACAAGTCATTGAATACCATAATACATATAATGTAACAGAAAAAGCAAAAGTATTTTGGATCCACCAATGCATGAGATCTATTTTAAAAATTTTTCCATCATTTTTTGATAATAGTTTTATATATCTATTTTTAATATCAAACATAAATTCAATATATACCATTATCCACATAATAATTAATGACATACACATAAAAGTTAATAAAATATGTGCTGCTTTATAATTTCTAATTAATAATAATAATATTATTGGATACATAAATAATGATTTGCTTACAAAAAATACATGAGAAAAAGCCATATTTTCATTTTCTTTCATATTTAAATCCCCATTACTATACCAACCAAAAAAATCTATACTCCATTGACTCACATTTAATATATCAAATAAATTGTATTGAGAATAAATTCCTTTTTCAAATTTTGTATAATTGTTTTTTGTGTAATCATTTGGTCTAAAATGATTGTTCATTGCATTTAACCTTTCCCATAATAAAAAAATAAACAAACTAAATATAAATAAAAAAGAATAAAATGTTAATGGTATTTTCATTAATTTAATAAAACTATAACTAATTAAAATACCATATACAATTGGAATAATCAAAAAAGATATAATTACAGAAATTTTATACATATATATATATATATATGAAATTAGTATATTATTTTATATTTTTTTTATTTTTTGTACCATTTATTTATTCTATTTTAAATGTTCAAAAATTAGAAAATATTTCCGACTATTTTAATTACAAATGGAGACAAAATGTAAAAGACAAAAAACATACATTGAATATTTATTATAGTACTATACCAGTTGTTATTTTACCATTAACATACTATATTATAATGTATCCTAAATCTAGATTATTTTATTTTATTAAAAATGCTAGTGCTTTTTTTAGTGTTTTATTCATCTCATTAATAATTATATCACTTCCCTTTTTTATTTATTATACACAAATAAGTTAAAAATTACTTATATAACTTATATCAAAAAAATTTTCCATCATATTTGTTGTGTTAATAATACAATTCATTAAATAATAATCAAATTATGTTTGTTTTTTCTTCTTCTTTTTTTATTTCTTTAATATTATCTTTAGAATGAATTTTTTTTATTTCTTTAATATTATCTTTAGAATGAATTTTTATTAAATTATTTACCAGAACAATCTGAGTAATACAACTTACAAACAGGTATCCAATGCTAAAATAAAATAATATTAATAAATCAGATGAAATAAATTGTTCAGAATTATAGATTACTATTAGAATTGACATTGATAAACTAATAAATCGTAATAATAATTTTTGATTGCTATATTCTTTATTTTTTTCTTTATTAGATAAATTTTCCACCATCATCATACCTGTAATTACAATTATTAACCAAATAGTATTTTTATAATATTCATTTGTATTCCACTTTAGAAAAGGAATCAAAATTATAGGTGAAACAAAGATGGAAAACTCATAAGAATTAAAATCTTGTTTACAATTAAAATATACTATAATATTACACAATGTAAAAGTTATTAAAAAAAATGGATAATTAATACATATAATAGTATAACCAATTACAAATAATCCTTTTAAAATGTCATTAAAGTATGGTATAATATCTTTTGATATTCCTAAATAACCATATAAATTATTATCATAAATATCGTCATATACTTTACATAAAACTCCTATTATAATAGCTAAAATAATATACTTTTTTTTTATAATATTCATTATACAAAAAGATTAATAATATATTTCACATATTTATTTTTTTTATGATTTAAACAAATAAG
>TARA_B110000444_G_scaffold78943_1_pt1 | contig 12725 bp, 17 predicted proteins | sample TARA_B110000444 | Tara Oceans TARA_B110000444 (sample SAMEA4398370) | marine metagenome | biome: Polar Biome; feature: [SRF] surface water layer (ENVO:00010504); material: water (ENVO:00002006), including particulate matter (ENVO:01000060) such as... | depth 5 m | reverse complement strand
AAATATTCGTATAGGCTAGAAAACCCAAGCTTAGCCGCCCTCTTCTCTTCATAATTTCGGCGGCCGTTAAGGTTTTCTATTTTTGATATTATTTCATGGTTTTCCATCAGTATTTATATTTCTTGGAAGCAGGAAAAATCAAGTTTTATTTTTTTGTTCTTGGATAGTTCGGACCCGTGAATTGGATAGTGAAAATCGTCAGGTGTTAATTTCCGTTTCTTTATATCAAATGAATACAGGGTCATCTTTAATGTCTGTGAAGTAACCTCCTCGTTATACCCATCCTTAAAACTTGTTTTACAATCCCAGCTGTGTTCAACATTACCAAAGATGCGTTTCTTAAACTTGGGGGTTTTAAATTAAACTTCATTTAATTGACGTTTATAAAAGCTCCTAGCTTGCTTAATATTTCTACATCAACTCGTATACTTAACGGAGCCAGGATCCCCAAGCCAGAGCTCGGAATCCTGCGCTAAAGCTATGTATAGTTGAACGTTTCCCCGGTCAGCGACATTTAATAATTACATCGTCACCTTTACCTCATAGAGGTTATAAACCAACGCTCCAGTCTCGAGGTTAACGTTACCTGCCAATATTGCTTGAATATTATTGAGCCAAGCGTATTTTTCACTTCCAGTTTGGAATGTTGGAGCGGCAGCGATAAGACCAGCTTCCATATCTCCTCTTCCCTGATATTCAACAAAAATAAATGCGCCATCGTCTGTTTTGAGTGTGAAACGCACATCTAAACATGCCAGTTTGCCATCATCTGCAATAGTCAGCCAATCCGCAGCGTCGTTTGTTGCTAAAGAGGCGGTGATTTTGTCACTTTGAAGATCTATCGAAACTACATCAACTATGACTCTTGGTCCTTTTGGGCCACCTCCAACCTCTACCATGTCACCAAGTTGAACATGCAAAACACCCATCTGCTCTAAAGTTGCTTGAGGAACTTGTTTTCCATCTCCCATATCAATCTCCTTTAAATAAAGTTGTTTCAGGTTCTTAAAGTTCCATTATTAAATCATACCTAATTTGAATATTAAATACTAACCATCTAAATTTGTTATTATAAGTCACCTATCTAATAACAACTTCCATTTTAAGAGGGGCCCCATTTATATGTTTTTAGGTGTCATTGCTTGGTAAGAATGCGTTTTCAATTGCTAAAATCACAACCCGTTTTTCTTAATCGATCATTATTTAATATGGAAATTTATATGGGAAAATGGTGCTGGGTTCTTTTAGCACTGTTCGATACTGACTTAAAGAAAGCTATATTCCCTTCTGTAGAAAAAGCGAAAAAAATTTGGCTCTGAGGCATATTACAAGAATTTTTAGCGGCTTAGGCGTAACAGACATGGTGTCAGATCCAGTGGTATTTTCATTTAAGCTCGATGAGGTTATTGATTATGTTCTAATGCCGGGTGTCGTTGGCAAGTAATTATTCTCTCTACCCTTCTCTACCTTTACTTTGGTACACTCAATAAATTATAAAACATTCTTTGTATTACATGTCATATGGGTAAAAAATGTCAGAAATGTCCCTAGAAACAGCTGTTATGTCCCGCCGCTCGGTTAGGGGCTTTCAGAATAAGCAAGTACCTCAAGATCTGCTTAACAAAGTGTTTGAAATTGCCCGTTGGGCACCTTCAGGGACCAACATGCAACCTTGGCAAACCTATGTTGCCTCTGGCGTGACCAGGGACGTATTACGTCAGCAAATGATGGAATCTGTGAAAAACGGTTTACCTCCAAACCAAGATCACAAAGAACCTGGGAGGCCTATTGGCAAGGTCTGGAAAGATCGACGCAGGGAATGTGCTGCTGTTCTTTATCGAGCGATGGATATATCCTGGGACGATAAAAAGGCTCGCAGTGCCGCTTCTTTTAAGAACTTTGAACTATTTGATGCCCCCCATGTTGCCTTTTTATGCATGAATGAAGCTTTTGGATTGGGCCGCGCTTGGGACGTGGGTATGTACGCGCAAACGTTAATGCTCGCGATGACCGCTAATGGTTTGGCTTCTTGTGCACAAGGCACTATGGGGCATCATCCAGAGTTAGTTCGTAAAGCTTTTAATCTAGGCCCAGAAGTAAAGGTATTATTTGGTCTTAGCTTTGGCTACGAGGATACATCGATGAAAGTCAACTCTGCACACACAGAACGAGCTGCATTACAGGATACAGTCACATTTAAACAATAATAGCCGCCTTCAACGTTTAATCCTTTTTCTATTAGTCAGGAAATATTATGTTATTGAACGCTTGGTTCCCCTCTGTCCAAATAGGCTCTGATCCGGTTGCTATTCGTGATTGGGCACAAGCAGCAGAAGACTTGGGGTATGAGTATATTGAAGTTCCAGATCATATTTTTGGTGCTACAGCACGAGATAATTGGGTCCCGCGATATGATGCCTTTGCACCCTTCCATGAAACTTTCACTACTATGGCTTATCTAGCCGCAACCACTAAACGCATTAAATTATCGTCTGGAGTACTAATTTTACCACAACGTCAAACTGGTGTAGTTGCAAAGCAAGCTGCTGAGGTAGACATCCTGAGTGGTGGGCGACTTCGATTGGGTATAGGAGTAGGCTGGAATCATGTTGAATATGAAGCCCTCGATTGCGACTGGAAAACACGTGGTATTAAGCAAGGTGAGCAAATACAGGTTCTTAGAAAACTGTGGACAGAGGAGTTAGTAACCTTTGAAGGGCGTTTTCATAACTATAGAGAGATAACTATCGTTCCATCCCCTAAACAGCGTCCAATACCAATCTGGCTTGGAGGAGCAGCAGACAGCGTTATCAAAAGAGCGGCAAAACTGGGGGATGGTTGGATGCCAATTTTAACACCAGATGATTCCGGTAAACTGGCCCTAGAAACATTACATAAATACCTTATACAGTTTGGGCGTAAACGGGAACAATTTGGTGTAGAAGCATGGCTGAGATTCCATGAAAACGATCCTCAAGCATGGGCTGTGGCGGCGGATGGATGGCGGTCATTGGGAGCAGACATGGCAATGCTGTACCCTATGTGGCAAATCGATGGGGTTAATGCACAGATAGATGTTCTTCGTCGATTTAAGGAAGTTGCATCTAACTAGAGAAGTACGGCAGGCCAAAACTAATAAAACTCAAATTAACCTGGTCGATTATATTGTTGCAACATGAGGAAGAATTTAACTTAAGTTTAGCATGGCAACGAAATAAATTTTATTATGTCTTGTGTTTTTTACTTCTGTTTGGCCGTGCATAATAGAGCAATATACTGGTACTAAAATAGTTAATTTAATTATGAGTTTAAATTAACTATTTTAGGAATGTTTATGAATACCATTTTGAGGCGGTAGATTAACTGCAAAGCCTTGTAGCTCTAATGTTTTCTTTAGCTAGGCAATGTAGCCGAAAACTCATCCATCAAGTTTGCCTTTTTTGAAATTATTTCTAACTTTGGGCAAACCAATTTAGGAGCACTATCTGGTCGATGTTTTACAATAAAGTCCCAGAAGCAAACCACAGAAACATCCACTTGTGTTATGTGGTCTCCCATTATCCATGGTCCATTCACCAGCTGCTCTATTGCTTCCAATCCATCTTTGGTCTGCTCGTACATTCGGTCTACCCAGGGTCGATGAACTTTGTCTGCTGGGCGCTTTGCGTTTATTCCTTCTTCGTAATAACAAGCGACCGATTTCTCAACTGCACCAGCAGCAATACCTATTAAGCTTAACATCTGGGTGCGAACCATTCCAGTTAAGGGCACAAGTGTTTTATCTGGCGCAACCTGTTGATCTAAATAATCTAAGATGGTCACGCTATCTACAAGAGCCATACCATCATCTGTCTCTAAGGCTGGAATTCTGGCTAATGGATTAAATTTCTTTAGTTGTTCTAGTTCTTCCGGGACATTTGATCGTAAAATTAAGTGCTCATACTTTAATTTATAGATTAATAAGGTTGTAGCGACACGTCGTGTGAAAGGAGATCCAAAACTACCATAAAGCCTCATGAAAAAATTATCCTTTACCAAAGTGTTGTTGTTTTGATATCTCGGCTGACTAAAAGTTAGCGAAATAGCGCTACATCAAACTACTATTACAGCGTTAGTTTAGTTCATTCAAGCAAGCATCAGATTGTTTATTTGAGATAAGATAAAAATATTTCTAAGAGTAGGGCTTTTAAAAAGTTATCCCAAATTCATTGAATATAAGCTGATTACTGAACCGACATATTTCTCAAGAAAATCGTTTATCTCGCCATTCAATTGCAGCCTTTAACCCTTTGTTTTTTCTTATCTCACCAAACCTTTGTTTTATGGGGTCCGAAGCTATATTAAGCAAGATATCTTGATCCAGACCAGATTTAAGCGCCTGGGTCATACCCATTGCTTCGTACGAAGAATTAATAGCCCTTTTTGTATAATAAACTGCTCGTTCTCCTGCTCGCGAAATATTTTTCGCCATAGCTAGGGCTTTTTTATAAACCTCTTCTTCTGGTACAACTTTATTAATTATTCCCATTCTTAGAGCCTCATGAGCAGAAAGCTGATCTTCTCCAGTAAGCAAAATTTCCTTAGCTTGTTTTGGTCCTGTAATCCAAGGTAACAGCATCGCGACAATTCCAGTTCCAAACTTAACCTCCGGCTCACCAAATTTTGCATTGTCTGCAGCTACGGTGATGTCACAGGCTAACGCAAGCTCAAAAGCGCCTGCTAAACAATAACCATGAACGGCTGCTATAGTTGGTTTTGGGGAGTTCCAAAATTGCATGATAAAATCAAACTGCAATTGCATTTGGGTTTCCCAGTGCCGCACATCCCTCATCTCCCGTTCACCAGCCGCTTTAAGGTCAAATCCGGGAGAAAAGGCTCTGCCTTCTCCGCGAACGATTATTGCTCTTATAGACTTATTTTCGTTTAATTTGATGACCTCTGTTAACGTGGTTTCCATTAATTGGTTATTAAAAGCATTTAGAACTTTTGGACGATTAAAGGTAATGATTGCGATGTTCGCGTCATACTCGATTTTTACTGGTTTCTGATCTCGCTCCATTACACTCATCCTTAGATTTATTTTAATAGCAGAAAATACTGTCATGATTTATATATAAATAATAAGGCAAATAGACACCTTAATGATATTTTAAAAAAAATGGCCCCCTAGACTATCCAACCTATGCAACTAAGTTAGCTTTATCAAAGTGTAATTTAATCAGAGGTTAAACTATGGGTAAGTTTTTTTGGCCAAGCGTTCTCATAATTATATGCGTGTTGATGACGGTATTTATCTATAAAAACCCTGTGACTTTAGCTCTTGGTACCGCCGGCGCCGTGGCGACTTCTGGAAAACACGTTTGGCAAATGAGAGACGGGCAAGTGAGGCGCTGTCATGAGGTTGAGCAATACGGGTCGGCTAGAAAGGTGAATTGTTCAGAATGGAGTAAAAATTAGTTTATTTATTGATACTATTTAGGCATTGATGATTATGACACTGAATACGGCGGTTTTGGTTTTTGCTCTCCTGTTCCTCTGGCTCACTATTGGTTGATAGCCTTAACTACCCGCGTTAAGTGCTCCCCTTTTTCTGATCCTTATTTTAAATTGTCAAACTTGCAGTGTTTTGAGAGCCTCATTGATTACACTAAACTACCTAGTGCTCGACGAGTTTTTAATGGCTCGGATGCGACGGCTTCACGTTGAATAAGACGCAGATGTCCGATTGCACTGGCGAATTCGGTATGAAGTGGTTTCCGCTCCAAGTAATCTAGTATTTTGTATAAATTAATAGGTTGACGAATAATTAACCCTTTAATCCGATCCACTGCCTCCGAGAGCGCATAAAAATCTATATACTGGCAAGCAGTTTGTGTAGGTGTGAGTATAAAGAAGTCATGATTACCACGTTTGGTGTACCGAGTGATATCAAACGGTGATGCCCCTAGCGCGTGAAATTTTGGTATTAAACAGCGTATGCTTGTCCCTTCATGTTGAAGCACGTTACCTGAAGTTTGCTTGAACCCGAACTGACCTAACTTGGTGACAGCATAATTTCGCATTGCGGGAGAGATCATATCTATATCTGCACGATCGTATTTCAAATCATCGAATATCGATATTAAGCGTAATTGGGAATCTGCAACACACATATATGGACCTAAATTTAACGCTTCTGGGTTTTCAGTAAACGGAAACTTTTCGATCAATGCGTCCATTTTATTCCCTTTGGTGGTTACCAAATATTAAATATATTTCTTTGACGGTTTCTCAATAGCAACGACCCATCATTTACTAGTTAATTTTTGGCAATTAACTTTGGCAAACAATGTAGATGTAAATATGGCATATTAAATGCCATATTTACTGACGGAAGAATGATTGCTTATATAATCAACTTTATCGTAACGATAGTTCGAGATTAAAGATCAACACATTTAATTTTAACTGAAAATTATAGTGTGTTTAGTTCGCGTGTTTCCATGGGCCAAAATCCTTACCAGATTCAACAATCTCGTACATAACGCATGGCTCGCTACCAACTACCCACCCATCATGCCCTGGGGCAAAGAAATAAGCATCTCCTGGGCCAACCTCAACTGTTGAGCCGTCGTTGTGTGAACAAGCTAAGTGTCCTGAGATGACAACGCCAACGTGCCCAGCTTGGCAACTGTCTCCCCCGACAGTAGGCTTAATGCATTCTGACCAAACCCAGCCTGGTTCCAGAACTAATTTGGAGGCATTTACATTGCCGAGTTTTACAATTTCTACTCGAGCTTTTGGAGGCGTTTTTACCTCGTCTGCATCACTAAAATTCTTTGAATATAAATTAGCCATGTTTTTCCTTTCAAGAGAGAAGATTGGGTTTCAATAATTATTGTAAAGACTAAATTATTACAAAAATATTACAATTTTATTTCATTATCACATATTAACCAGCAAAATACTTTCTTAAATACCCCATGATTTGTTATCTCAGGTTATTAAAACTAAGATAATTCTAATTAATTCTCAAAAAAGTTTTAAAGATAGGATAATCCTAATGAAGGATGGTTTTAAAGAGGGCAATAAGGTCTCTAAGAAGTTTGAAATAAATCTCTCTCGAACAATAACCGTCGCTGGAGGTGAATTCGATGTTTATGCTACCCCCGAAATGGTTCGAGATATTGAACGCACCTGTAAGGATTATATTTTAAAATTTGCCGACGAAGGAGAAGACTCTGTTGGTACAAAAGTTGAAATAGCCCATGTAGGAGCTACACTTCTAAATATGTCGGTGGAAATTACCGCTGTGGTGCAAAAAATAAATGGCAGACATATTATTTTTGAGGTTTGTGTAAAAGACGATATAGATATTGTTGGGACTGGAACTCACCACCGTTTTTTAGCGGACGCGACAAAATCTGCGGATAGATTGAGAAAAAAAGCCGAGAAGGTTGGGCTTTAGAATGGTTAATAGGTTAGTTGCTTAAAATATAGTTTAATAAAAAATTGATACTGTTCTGTCTGACCATCGGTTTGCCCTTTGGTTCAGAGCGCTTGGCGTTATTGACTCACAACCTTGGTGTTTTGTTATATTGATCTCTCTGGGTTGAAGGGATTGGTTTGTGAGGGCTTTGGTATTGCTATGGGGTATTTCGGTCTCAGTTGCCTTAAATAAGATGATAAGTAGCAATATCTAGAGAAGGTAAATTAGTAATCGTGCCTATCCCTTGTTAATGTTTTTTAAGTTAAGTAAAAATAAGAAAATTAACTACTTCTACTGTAACCTAATATTAAATAACTTATTCAACCCACTTTTTCGAACTATGCTTGGAGAGAGTTATGATTGACTGGAACGCAGTATTTCCCATTTCGTTGAAAGCAAAATACGTAAGTCTTATTCCTTTGTGTATGGATCATGCTAAGGATCTTCGAGAAGCAGTTGTGGATGGCCCTTTAACAGATCTTTGGTACACCAATATTCCTTCTTCTGATGAAATGGAAACTGAAATCACAAGACGTCTCGGGCTGGAAAAAACTAACAAGATGGTTCCTTTCTCTGTTTTGGAATTATCAAGGATGAAGATAGTTGGAATGACCACCTTTATGAACATCGATACTGTAAACAAACGTTTAGAAATTGGCTCCACCTGGTATCGTAACGATGTCCAGAGGTCTCCGATTAACACAGAGTGTAAATTTCTCCTCTTAAATTATGCTTTCGATACCTTAGATTGCATTGCGGTTGAATTTAGAACTCATTTTATGAACCGCCAAAGTCGCAATGCGATAGAGCGATTAGGTGCAAAATGCGATGGGATTTTAAGGTCTCATATGATTATGACAAATGGAAGTATTAGGGATACCGCTGTATACTCTATAACCCAAAGTGAATGGCCTTCGGTTAAGGAAAACTTGAAGTGGTTAATGAAGAAATATTAGCAGTGGAATATCAAACTAGCTCATCTTCTATGTATTTTCGGAATTTATCTTTTTATTTGGACTAGTTTAATGGTTAAAACAAATAATATCGAAACCAAACTTCTTTGGGTTTTAGCAGAAGGCTGTCGAAAACATCCAGCTTACCGCGCAAAAAGGCCAGCTACACAAAGATGTCCAGAGTGCGTGACGGTTTGGAATGCTAGGTTAGAACTAAATAGGTTGACCCAAAAAGCCAAATGAAAGAGCATCCGGCATTAAAGTTTAGTTTGTTCTCCGGATGCCTTTTGGCCGGGTTAGCTCTAGTTTGGGGAGGGTCGTTTTTTTTCGCAGAAATAGCTTTACGAGAATTACCTCCGCTCACTCTAGCTTTCTATCGCGTTCTTTGGGCCACACCGGTGCTCCTTTCCGTTGTGTGGTTTAAACGCATTCAATGGCCTCGAGGTATTAAGGTATGGCTTAGTTACTTAGTGATGGGGGTCTTGAATAATGCGCTTCCATTTTCCCTTATCTTTTGGGGGCAAACACACATTGAAAGTGGTTTAGCTGCCATTTTAAATAGTACAACCGCTATTTTTGGTGTCATTGTTGCAGGTATTTTTCTTATAGATGAGCGTCTAACTTGCAGGAAAGTAGTAGGGATAATATTAGGCTTTGGTGGTGTGGTTATATTGATTGGGTTTCGGGAACTTAATGAGCTTGAGTTAAGAGATCTTGGCCAGATAGCAGTCATGGGAGCAGCACTGTCATACGCTTTTGCCAGTGTTTGGGGAAAATATTTTTTATCAAAACATCCACCAATAATGAATGCGGTTGGAATGTTATTATCTTCCACAATATTAATGATACCAGTAGTGTATTATGTAGATGGCGTGCCCTCCCTGTCCTTATCTTCAGATGTCTGGGGGGCTGTCCTTGCTATTGCTATTTTTTGTACTGCGTTCGCCTATTTCCTCTATTTTGAAATACTGGTGAGAGCCGGGTCAGCAAATTTAATGCTTGTGACACTGTTAATACCACCAGTTGCGATTGGACTTAGTTATGCCTTTCTAAACGAAAAATTAGGAAATGAGGCTGGGTACGGTTTCTTATTAATTGCAATAGGATTATGCGTCATCGATGGAAGACTAGTGAAATGGTTAATAAAATAACGTCATGGAGTTTTACAAAAACTACTTTTAGATAAAATTAATAATAAACAGTGATATGAGAATTTAATCATTACCCCCAAGCGCCACCTCTTGTTTTATTTGAAGGGTTATTTTAAAAGTTTTTCCTGAGAGCTAAGATCTTAACAAGTAGGCCAATAGGGGGAAACAAAATTAAAAAATCTACTATTATTTTGTTTTTTTTAATCATTACTTTGACCAAAACTACATTTGCCAAAGAATTTAACACTGAAGTCCTTCATAATATATATTTTGGTGGTTTCCTCATTTTACAATCAACCTCTAAATTCTCCGGAAATAACGAAAGTTATAAAATCTCGGTAAAATCATCAACAAAAGGTGTATTAGGGGTGTTCTCTGATTGGACTGGAGAAGTTGGGTCTAGGGGGGTGTTTAAAAACTTTGGGGTCGTTCCAAACCGATATTGGAGTAAGGCTCAAAACGCTGATGAAGTGCGAACTACTGATTTAAAGTATGATAAATTAGGAAATATTGTCTTAAATGAAGTCGAACCGTTACCGGATCCTAGAGAAGTAGTCGCACTACCAAAAGGTGCACAAATGGGAACTATTGACCCATTAAGTGTTATATCCCAAGTGGCAAGAATGGTATCGCGTGGGCATGGGTGTGCCGGACAATTTTCAATCTTCGACGGAAGAAGACGATATGACCTAGCATTAATGGACAAAGGAACAGTTAACCTAGTTGCCAGTCCACACAACGCTTACGAAGGACCAGCACTAGCATGCAAGGTTAAATATAAGTTTTTTGGGGGCCAGAACAAAAACAGAAACTGGGGAAAAAGTGATGACGAGGACAATATCATTTTTATGGCACGCCCTAACATCAATGCTCCCTTTATTCCAATCTCCGCCAGATTAACAACCAATTATGGCGTTTTAACTGCACAATACATCAAGACTTTTTAACAAGTAATAATGGTATATATAACCCAAATCTAAAACTTTTTGTTGTTTAGTCAAAACCGCGATTTTCAAATCGTGTGGAATCAAATAAACACAAAGTCACTTGTTATCTTGGGAATGCGTCTCAGTTTTTTCCTCGGAATGTTCATCACATGAGTCAGCAAAACTAGTCGAGCTTACAAATAACATGCTAAATAACATTACGATCATCGGATAAACATTTTTTCTTAATTTACTCATAGCTCTCTCCAAAATATTTTTTAAAAAAATTAATTACAATAGTAATTCAATACAAAAAAACTGTGACCAAAAGGTAGGCGACCCACGTAACCCCTCAAAAATACAGAAATCGAACCGTTTGTTATTATTAATTAAAGATGGTCATGTATTACCGGCCGTTGCCAAATAAGACACTGAACCATAATTACTTAACGCAACTATTTCGTTATTTGTATGAACCACAGCCAGTCCAAACGCCTCCACTAAATCTAATGTTGGGTCAACCGATGAACAGTCTTGTGCCCCGGAGCCAGTGCTAGCCAAACCTTCCAGATTGTAAACGGTTGTTCCATCCGCCCACTCTATTTCCAAATTTGGAAGCCCGGTATTCTCAAGGTTTAGGTCTAGAAGTTTGAACCTAACTTTGACCGCATCAACATCTGTCTTTGTCTTATATCTAATTTCCCCCGATAAACCCCTGTCTCCGGTACCATGCTCGCTAAACAAAACTGTCAACTCCGCCAGTCCGTATAATCTAGCAATGTGTGGGTAACTGCTGTACATCCGACGCCTTCCCTTCTCTAAAACTATATTACGGTTTTTAGGTGTGCCTTGGACCACAATTATCCTTTTAAATTTACTGGTATTGTATGAGTAAAGATTGGTTAAGGTTTCTGTTTTTAAGGCAGATAAAGTTTAATAGGTTAAACATTCAATTTGTCTTGCAGTTCCATTACATTATAAAAAGTTGAAATTCGTTTGATCGACTATAGATATAAGGGTGTTATCTTTTTTATATGGGTGGGTGCGGGTGATATTACTGATAGGCGCTATGCTTGGATTTGTCTCGGTAGCTTTTGGTGCATTTTCCGAACATGGGCTAAGAGAAACTATAACCAGTGAACAATTTAGGTTTCTTATGACGGCGGTTCGTTACAATCAAGTGCATGCGGTAATTGTTGTTGTCATAGGTTTATTTTTTCAAAGCAACCACAGTTGCACCAACACCTCGCAGTTGAAATGGAGTGCCGCTCTTTTCATAATTGGAACAATACTTTTTAGTTTTAGTATTTACCTATCGGTTTCACTGCAAATGCCGTCAATCGTTTATTTGACCCCACTGGGTGGAGTTACAATAATGGTGGGTTGGATTACACTCGCCGTCGCCGCGATAAAAACCCTTCGATCCTCTAATAACAGGTTACGGTCATAAAGGTTTTTGGTGTATTTTAAATCCCGTTAAATTCAAATCCGGGTATGAGGCTCATTAAGAATAAAAGATAATCTAGATTTTTCTTTTTCTACAAGCGTCGGAACAATATTTCACCTCACCCCAAACATGTCTCCATTTTTTTCTCCAAGAGAATGGCCGGTTGCACGTGGCGCAAATCTTTTTTGGTAGATCAGTTTTTTTAACCTTGTTTGGCAATGGGCTCGTCGCTTTTCTTAAAAGCTGTTTTTTTTGCAATATTCCAATATTTAAAAAATCTTTTCACTTCCAACGCAGAGTCAAAATCGCAGAAAGTGTCATCCTTAAGTATTTTTAAATTTGCAAAATCAGATAGCTCGTTAGTAAGGTTTGTGATGATCGTATCTGGTGTGAACGGCACAGTTATCGTATTTATATCCAGCGATCTTAGAACTTCAATAGTGTCGCCTCGAACAATCTCAGCAGGAGATTCACAGAGGCATTCATAAATAAACACAAGCCGCTTTAACGAGTAAGACCTGCTTTTATAATAGTTGTCATCCCAAACGTGAACAATTTTGGTGTCTACTCGTTTATTCGTTATTAAAGGATGATTTAGCCCCAAAGCTTTCTCATGTAGCCAAATTAATTCTGTTGTCAATTCAACGCTCCAAGTTTGGAAATAAATCAAGCGCTAATCGTTCATAGCTGTTATCTATAATAGCGTTGTTCTGGGGTGAAGTGTCTACAGAATTCCCAAAATATTTGTTAACATTCTCGAGGTTGAAGATATAAGGTTTA
>TARA_B110000444_G_scaffold261380_1_pt1 | contig 12735 bp, 11 predicted proteins | sample TARA_B110000444 | Tara Oceans TARA_B110000444 (sample SAMEA4398370) | marine metagenome | biome: Polar Biome; feature: [SRF] surface water layer (ENVO:00010504); material: water (ENVO:00002006), including particulate matter (ENVO:01000060) such as... | depth 5 m | reverse complement strand
CTCCCAAAGCAGGCGCGATGACCGGGCTACGCTACACCCCGAAAAATATTGGGCAAATATAAGGTTAATTACCATTTTCACAAGCTATTTAATAATTTGTTTTGGAAAAACAGAACTAGCTATTTTCTTTTTATTTGGGGGCTATTATTTTTACATTTTCAATCCGAATTGTTCCACGTATGATCCCATCAATGACCTTATTTAAGGCGAATACGATAGGAATTTTTAATTTTGATTTAGAATATACAAGACTAATTTCTCTTGCAGGAGCTGGTTCTTCAAAATATCTAAGATTCTTTCTTTTCTTTTCGGATAGAGACTGTGCATGCATATAGGGAAGAAGAGTCATTCCAAGACCTTCATCGGCCAAGTTAACCATAGTTTCAAAACTACCGCTCTTAATGCTAAAATTATAATCAATGATATTTACATTACATAAATTTATTATTTGATTTCTAAAACAATGTCCGTCCTCCAGAATTAATATTTTACTACTTTCTAAATCAGTTATTTGCAAATTTTTATTGCTATTTAACGGATGGTTTTCTGGAATGTATCCAACAAAAGGCTCATAGTAAAGAGGGTTTTCTATTAGTTTTCGATTATCTAAAGGAGTTGCTCCAATACCCGCATCTATTCGTCCATCTAAAATTTGTTCAGTAAAATTCTTCGTATTTAATTCTTCAATTTTTAGATGAACTTTTGGAAATTTTTTTAAAAAAGTATTTAAAAAAAGGGGGAGTAGGGTAGGCATTACCGTAGGAATTATACCTAGTCTAAATTCTCCCTCAACAACATCCTTTTCTTGATCTATTAAGTATCTCATTTTTTGAGATTCTTCAATTATATTCTTAGCTTGTTTTATTATTTTATCTCCAACACTTGTTAGTGTTATGGGTTTAGAGTTCCGATTAAATATTATTGTTCCAAGTTCATCTTCAAGTTTTTGAACTTGCATACTTAAAGTGGGTTGAGTAACATGAGATTTCTCAGCAGCTAGTGTAAAATTTCCATATTTAGCTACAGCTATGGTGTATTGTAGTTGTGTTAGTGTCATTAGAAAATACTATTATAATATAAATTTAATAAGAAAAATCTATTTAATCAATTATTGACGCCTTTATGTATATGTTTTTGTGCGGAGTTTCCCTTTCATCTGTTTTTTCTTTATTGATTTTATCAACAACATCCATTCCTTTTATTACCCTTCCAAATGCTGTATAATTTTTATCAAGATGATAAGCCCCTGGAGATTGTTGAACTATAAAAAACTCAAATGGTGATGCTAGTTTATGAGGGTTATCAATTTCACTACTTGGCATAGATATAACCCCTCGATAATGCTTATTTCCTTTTCTTGTATCTGGAGGAAGCAAATAGCGTCCAATTCTTTTTCGTTTCATTAATACTTTGGCGTTATCAGAATTTCCACCTTGAATTATAAAATTTGGAACCACTCTGTGGAATATGGTTCCATCGAAGTATTTTTTTTTGGTTAAAAAAATAAAATTTGATCTATGAATGTTTGTATTTTTATATAGAAGAATATCTATATCACCATATTCAGTCGATAATCTTACTTTATTTTCTAAATTTTTTTTAGAGTATTCAAATAAAAAAGGTATTGCATTTTTATTATCTAACTCAATAAAATCATCATTCTTTTTTATCTTTATATGGGTTTTTGGAATTGAATCTTTTTTCTCTAAAACTGATTTGTTTTTTGGGGGGTTATTACAACCATTAAGAAATAATAAAATAGATAACAAAATCTTTTTCATGAAATTTTTGATGTTTAAAAATTCAATTTTAAAAGTAAAACAAATTTCATTACCTGGAAGGAGTGCTCAAAAAGACATGTCTTCATCCTCACGAATAAAATATATAAGTAATAATACAACTCATTATTTTGATTCTTTAAAAGCCAGTGTTTTAATATGTGTATATCAAAACACGAACGGAGATGCCTTTTTTTCTTTAATGCAAAGACCAATTAATAAAGGTGTTCATTCTGGTCAAATATGCTTGCCGGGGGGTAAAAGAGAATCATTTGATGATTCTGATTGGAAAACGTCAATACGTGAAACCGAAGAAGAACTGGGTTTAAAAGCCAAACACATGAACTTTGTTAAAGCTTTAACTCCTATATATATTCCTCCAAGCAATTTCATTGTATGTCCTTTTATCGCAATATATAATCAAATTCCAAATTTTAAAATTGATAAACGTGAAGTGAAAAAAGTTTTTAGTGTATCTTTTGATTCGTTATTAAATGATGAATTGAAAACTAAAATTCATATTTCAAATGAATATATGAATGAGTTTGGCGTTCCAGCATATAATTTTAATAATAATATCGTTTGGGGTGCTACGGCAATGATATTATCAGAATTTAAAATTTTATTAAAAAAAATATTTTAATCAATACTTAAACTTAACATATGCTTTTTTTTAAAAAAAACTCTTTTGGACACTATTTAATTTTAAAAAAATGGTTAATTAGATATCTTGGTATTTTTACTCACCGGAGGTTTAGAGGTTTTAATAATTTAAAAATAGAAGGATCTGAAGTTATTAAGAACCTTCCTGATAAAAATATTTTATTTATCTCAAATCATCAAACCTATTTCGCTGATGTAGTAGCAATGTTTCATGTATTTAATGCGTGTTTGACAGGAAGGATAGATTCTATCAAAAATATAGGATATATCTGGAATCCAAAGTTAAATATATATTACGTTGCTGCAAAAGAAACTATGAAAGACAGTTTGCTTTCAAGGATATTAGCTTATGCAGGTTCTGTATCTATTGAGAGAACCTGGCGTGAAAAGGGTAAAGAAATCAACAGACAAGTCAAGTTTTCAGATATTTCAAATATTGGAATAGCATTAGATGATGGATGGGTTGTTACATTTCCGCAGGGAACAACAAAACCTTTTAAGCCTGTTAGGAAAGGAACTGCTCACTTAATTAAAACTTATAAACCCATAGTTGTTCCGATTGTAATAGATGGATTTAGAAGATCCTTTGATAAAAAGGGAATAATGATTAAAAAAAGAGATATTGTTCAAACAATGCATATTAAAAAAGCGCTAGAAATTGATTATGACAATGATTCTATCGAAGAGATTATAGAAAAAATCGAATACGCCATTGAACAACATCCCTCTTTTTTAAAAGTTCTGCCTGTAAAAGATTAAATTTTAAATTTTTCATATTATTTAGATGTCATTAATGATTCCAGCACATGAGACTCTGGCTCCAGCTGCTCCCGAAGGTTGAGATACCAAATCATCTTCTCCATCATGGATAATAATAGATTTTCCTACTACATTTTTATTCGAATCACCACAGTCTAAACACCATAAGTCGGTTGTAAATTTCATCATTCCGTGTCCATTCTCATCTGCAATAAAATTCCCAATATCACCTCTATGAAAACCTTCGGCACTTCCCCACAAACCATGAACTTCAAAAGTTGGATTCCAATGGCCTCCAGCAGACTTTCCGTCATCAGATGAACAATCGGCCTTTTCATGAATATGGATTGCATGATTTCCAGGTTTTAAACCCATTACATGCGCCTCTAATTCAACTTTGCCGTCGTTTACTTGTCTTATGGTAACTATTCCAGAAGTTCCACTATCATTTTTTGAATTTAAAGAAATTTTATATTTTTTAAGTGATTCAGTTTTCTTCTTGTTTTCGGAACAACTAACTGATATTAGTATAATTATGAGAATTAAATATTTTTTCATTTTATGATATTTTTAATTATTAATATTAAATTTTTGGGTTGTTTTAAAGGGTGAAATAGATAATTTATCCATTTTCAGTTGGTATTGTTTCCAATCTTGATTGAAAAATACATTTACTTTTTTTAAAGAAGAATCTAATTCGCTTTTTGCCTGTTTAATTAAAGTATTTTCGGTTGTAGTTATACCATTTGGTCTGGAAGTTGAATAATAATAAGCTTTTCTTATTCTTGACAAAACGTTTTCTTTTGGACTTCGTATTATACCCTGTCTTTTATCGATTTTACCAAAGAATAAGTCCTGTACAGAATTAATTTTTTTGACAATTTCTTTTGATAATATAATTTGATCTTTGTATAATATGGAATCATTTGTGCTTAGTGATTTCTCAAAATCTTTAGCAATTAAAAGACTTTCTGCAAGCTGAACCGTAGCTTTATCAACAACATCTAAGAATTTTTCTAACTTTTTACCAGTTTTATATGAATCTTCTATTGTTTTACTAGAAATTATCAATCTTGGATCTGATTTTACTACAATTGATGACTCATCTTTGAGCTCCCCAACCTCCATTATCAATTTATATTTACCAGGTCTTACATTAACTCCCGAACCTTCTTGATTATTTTTTCTAATTTTTCTTTTTGGGTATTTAGGACCCTTTTCATCCATATTCCAACTAACTACATGAATTCCTTTTTTATCAGGAGCTTTCATTTTTATAGTTCTTATTAGTATATCATTATCAAATATTTTTAATGATATAGAATCCTTTTTAGCATTCTTTGATTTAGAAAATTCTGGATTAAAGAAATACTTTATTCTTGCTCCAAGTTTTCGGTTTTCTCCGTTAAATAGTGCATCTCCCCCAAATCTACTTCCAGTTGGCTGTTGAATTGAAGTCAAATAGGCGGTTGGAGGCTCAAATAGTTCAAATAGGTTATCTGTCAAAGATATGTCCTCAGCAATTTTTCTTAATGGTTTAATATCATCCAAGATCCATGCTGCTCTTCCAAATGTTCCAATCACCAAATCATGTTCTCTGGGATGGATTATGAGGTCTTTGGTAGATACAGAAGGGAATGTTTTTGGATTAAATTTTTTCCAATCATTTCCTGAGTTTAAAGAAAAATATAAGCCGTCATCAGTACCTAAAAAAAGTAATTTAGGATTTACAATATCTTCAACAATACTTAAAGTATATGTTGGGACATCATCTGAATCAACAATTCTTTGCCATGTTTTTCCATAATTTTTTGTACGATATGCATATGCTTCATAATTAAATCGTCTATAATCATTGGCTATTAATAAAGCTTCTCCTTTATTTTTATTTGAAGCTTTGATTTGGGGAATCCAACTACCTTTTGGCAAACCCTTTAATCCTTTTGTAACATCATTCCAACTTTCTCCACCGTCTTTAGTCATATGTACTCTTCCATCGTCAGATGATACCCACAACATGTTTTTTTCAATTGGACTTGGCTCAATAACAATTAAAGTACAGTGATTTTCAGCACCTGTCGCATCTAGGGTTAAACCCCCACTTTCAGATTGTTTTTGTTTTTCAGGATTATTTGTTGTTAAGTCTGGTGAAATTATTTCCCAATTAAGTCCTTTGTCCAGACTTTTGTGAACAAACTGACTTCCAAAATATACAGTCCCATTGTCAAATGGATCTTGACCTATAGCGGCATTCCAGTTAAACCGTAATCTTGTTTCAGGATTGGGGTGAGTTGGGCGAACAGTATAATTATTCCCAGTTTTCCAGTCATATCTTGAAACGTTTCCCTGCTGACTCATTGCGAAACCATATTGAGAATTGTCTTTATCGGGTACTACATCAAAACCATCACCAAATGCAATTTCTTGCCAATATGAATTTCGAATTCCTTGAGTTTTCCAAACATATGCTGGTCCTCTCCATGATCCATTATCTTGCATGCCCCCATATACATTGTAAGGAAATTCATTATCAGTACTGATATGGTAAAATTGAGCGACAGGAATGTTACCTATGAATCGCCAGGATTTCCCTCCATCTCTTGAAATATTTATTCCTCCATCGTTACCATCAATTATGAAATCACCATCTTCTGGATGAATCCACCAGGCATGATGATCAGGATGAACTCCATTATTTACTCCATATGCTGGCATCAATTCTGAAAAAGACTTACCTCCATCTTCCGAAACATTAACATATGTAAAAACTGAATAAACTCTATTTTCATTTTCAGGATCTACAAATAAATCGGAATAATAAAAAGGACGATTACCTATTCCAGGCTTTGTATTGATTAGTTTCCATTTTTTTCCACCATCGTTAGACTTGTACAAGCCATTTTTTTTTGACTCAATTAAAGCATATATTATTTTACTTTTATTTTTAGCAAAGGCTAATCCAATCCTTCCTAAATCGCCTTTTGGAAGACCATCTTCATCTGTTTTTTTAATCCAATTCTTGCCACCATCAATGGTTATAAATAGTCCACTATTAGATCCGCCTGATTTAAAAAACCACGGTTCTCTTTTGTGTTCCCAAAGAGCCGCAACTAATTTATTTGGATTATTAGGATCCATAATTAGGTCAGCTGCTCCGGTATTAAGATTTCCACTAAGAATTTTCTTCCAAGTTTCTCCTCCATTAAGGGTTTTGTAAACTCCTCTTTCTTCATGTTCGCCCCAGGGAGATCCAATTGCAGCTACATAAATAATATCAGGATTGTTAGGATGTATTATTATTCGATGAATATGTCTAGTATACTCAAGTCCCATACTTTCCCAGGTATCCCCTCCATCCAATGATTTAAAAATACCAAAACCACCATTCAAACTATTTCTAGGATTTCCTTCTCCAGTTCCAGCCCAAACAACGTCAGGGTTTGACTGTTGTATTGCAATTGATCCAATTGAAGCAGTTATTTGATCGTTAAAAATTGGTTGCCACGAAACACCACCGCTTTTCGAGCGCCAAATACCACCTGAAGCTGTTCCAATATAAATTGTTTTTGGATCATTGTGAACTACATCAATTGCTGTTGTTCTTCCACTCATACCTCCAGGTCCAATGTTTCTTGCAGGAGAAGTATTCAGCCATTTAGGATCAAAACTTTGAGCGTTAATAATATTTATTGAAATAAAGGAAAGAAATAAAAGTAGTAGTCTCATATTTAATTTTAAAAATTAAAGATAATAAACAGATTGAATTTATTCTAAATAAAAAAATATGATATTTGTATCTCAATCGTTAATATGAAAAAAGTTTTATTTTTAATAATAATTTGTATTGTGAATGGATGCTCCGTAATTAAAAACTACTCATTAAACGCCTTTACCTCATCAAAATATAAATCAATTCCTTTTTCAGTGGATAATGTTCCATCTAAACCTGATTATTCCTCAGAAACATCATGGGCAGTTTTACCCTCTAATTATCCAAAGCCTCTTACTGAAATAGTTGGAAATACAAAGTCAAAAAAAGCAGCTGTTTTTTTTATTTATCCAACATTACTTCTAGACCCTGAAGATGTTAGTTGGAATTCTGATATTTATGATAAACAAATACGGTATGATGTAATTAATAAATCTGTTAGATACCAAGCATCAGCATGGGCAAAAGCTGGTGATTTGTATGTTCCATTTTATCGTCAAGCTCATATTAGAATTTTCACACCCCCTTATGATGAATTAAAAGCTTGGGAGATAGCATATTCTGACATAAAAACATCTTTTGAATACTTTTTGAAATATCACAGAAATAATCGTCCAATAATCATTGCATCACATAGTCAAGGATCAATTCATGCTAAAAGGCTATTACAGGAATACTTTGATGGAAAAGATTTACAAAATGATTTGGTTGCTGCATATTTAATTGGTGCACAAATAAAAAGAGATGATTTTAAAAATTTAAAAACATTAGAATCTAAAAAAGAAACGGGTGGATACGTGAGTTGGAATACTTTTAAAAAAAATAAATATCCAGAAAAATATGATAAATGGTTTAAAGGTGGAGTTGTAACAAATCCCATAACTTGGAACTTAAATAAATCATCAGATATTTCTGATCATTTAGGACTCCTTTATATTGATAACGAAATATATTCTAAAAGTGTAAGGGTTCATGTAACAGACGGACTTTTATGGACCTCTATCCCTAAAGTTCCAAACAGACTATTTTTAAGTTTTATAAAAAGCTACCATTATGCTGATATTAATTTATTTTGGGCAGATATTGAAAAAAATGCTTTGGACAGAGTAGATTCTTGGTTTAAAAAAAACAAAAAACTTTGATTCTTTCAGAAATATTTGCAGAATGCCAAAACAAATGGATGAATGCAATTAGCGAGAAAAATCATTGTTTCAGATCTTTTGTTTTGTCAACTGTTGACAAACATAACAAGCCTAATAGCAGAACTGTAATTTTAAGAAGCTTTAATCCTGAACTTTTAGAGTTTAATATTTATTCAGACCTCCGTTCTAAAAAAATAATTGATTTAAAAAACTCACCATATGCCCAATTATTATTTTATGACAATATTTCTTTATTTCAAATTATTGTTAAAGCGGAATTGACAAATAAAAACACAGATACAAATATTTTTAATAATCAACCGGATCATTCAAAAAAAAATTACACAACACTTAAACCTCCTGGAGAATTAGTTAATGATCCATATGAAATTAGTATTGGAAATGACATAAATTTTTGTGAATTAACATTTAAAGCAAATTCCTTTGAAGTTTTGGATTTAAGTAATGATGTACATATTAGAAGCCGTTTTAAAATAAATAATCGTTGGAAAGGAGATTTTATTGTACCATAATAATAAAATTTGTAATTTGGGAAAAATAATATAGATGAAAAAAAAACATCAAAATTCAAAAACTAATAGTCGTAGAGACTTTATAAAAAAATCTGCTTTAGCCTCAACTTTTTTGATTCTTCCACGACACGTTTTAGGTGGTTTAAACTACACTGCTCCAAGTGATCAGCTTGCTGTTGCCGGTATAGGTGTTGGAGGCAAAGGAAGATCAGATATAATGAATGCTTCAGTAAATGGAAGAGAAAGAATTGTTGCTCTATGTGATGTTGACTCTAATGGTCTTCATGGTGTGACAGAAAGCCGTAAAAGTTTTCCTAAAGCCAAGTTTTACGCAGATTTCAGAGAAATGCTTGATAAACATCCTGAAATTGATGCTGTTACTATTTCCGGACCTGATCATTCTCATGCTCCATCAGCAATTTATTCAATGGAACGAAATAAACATGTATATGTTCAAAAACCATTAACTCACAATGTAAGAGAGGCTCGAATTTTAACAGAAATGGCTAGAGAAAGAAAAATTGTATCTCAAATGGGTAATCAGGGAGCATCAAATCCTTCCCAGTTATCTGTTCAAAAATGGATTAATGAAGGAGAGATTGGAGAAGTTTCGAAAGTTTATGTTTGGACCAATCGTCCAGTTTGGCCACAAGGAATTAATATGCCAAAGCCAGATAATAGTAAACTTCCAAATGGTCTTAATTGGGATTTATGGTTAGGTCCAGCTCCTAAAACTGAATACGTACCAGGAATGCATCCTTTTGATTGGAGAGGTTGGTGGGCATATGGAACAGGTGCTCTTGGTGATATGGGATGCCATATTATTGATGTTCCTTTTAAAGCCTTGGGTTTAAAATATCCTACTGATGTAGAATGTAGTGTAGGAAGTGTTTTTACTAAAATGTGGACTCCAGAATATATTCCAGAGGGATGTCCTCCTTCATCTTCAGTAACATTGCATTTTGATCCCACAACAAAAAATAAAAGTAAAATTGAAATGGTTTGGACAGATGGAGGTATAAGACCATCGCATCCAGATTTAATTCCTCCAAATGAAGATTTGGCTGGAAAAGGAGGTTATAATGGAGTTATGATGATTGGCGAAAAAGGTATTATAACTACTGATGTTTATGGAAAGAATCCAAAAATGTATAAAAATGGAGTTCCAACAATAAATGGATCTGTTATAGATAAATCTGAAGAACCTGAGTTTGGTCATGCGCGCAAATGGATTGATGCCTGTAAAGCTGGATTTAATTCTAAAGAACACATGTCTTTAACTTCCTCTTTTGACTATTCTGGACCTCTTACGGAAACAGTTTTAATGGGTAATATTGCAATTAGAAGTTATTTACTTCGTAAAGAAAACAGTAATGGCAATATGGAATTCTATGCTCGTAAGAAACTTTTATGGGATGGGGATAACATGAGAATCACAAATATGGATGATGCTAATCAGTTTGTAAGTAGAGATTATCGTTCAGGGTGGGAGATTTAATTTAATATTTTGAAAATACTTATTACAGGGGGACTTGGATACATAGGTTCTCATGTAGCTACTGAATTAATCAGGGAGAATCACGAGATTTTTATTATTGATAATCTATCGAATGCATATTTATCTGTTCTAGATCAAATAGAAGCTGTTACAAATATAAAACCTGATTTTGAAAAAATTGATTTGATAAATAAGTTAGATATTCAAGTCTTTTTTGAAAAAAATAAAAATATTGAAGGTATAATTCATTTTGCCGCTTTAAAGTCAGTAAGTGAGAGTGTTAGTAATCCAATTAAATATTACAAGAATAATGTTTTGGGTATGATGAATCTTTTAGAGTTCATGCCTCAAAATATACCCTTAGTATACAGTTCTTCCTGTACAGTTTATGGAAGCTCAATAATTCAACCAATACATGAAAAAATTCCGTTTGGAAGTCCAACATCACCTTATGGACACACTAAACAGATATGTGAACAAATAATTGAGGCTAATTTTAGAATTGAATCAAAATTCAAAGCAATATGTCTTAGATATTTTAATCCGATAGGTGCACATTCTTCGTGTTTGATTGGAGAAAACCCTAAAAAAAATCCTGAAAATATAATGCCTTACTTAACTCAGGCTGTAATAGGTAAACAAGAAATTTTTACTGTCTATGGTAATGACTACCCAACAAAAGATGGAAGCTGTATTCGAGATTATATTCATATAGTTGATTTGTCAAAAGCACATTGTAAAGCAATTAACTACTTAGATAACTTAAAAAAAGATAAATTTTTAGAATCTATCAATATTGGAACTGGAAAAGGAATAAGTGTACTAGAGTTAATAAGTTGCTTTGAGAAATCTACAGGTGAAAAAGTCCCATTCAAAATAGGCGACAGAAGATCTGGGGATATAGTAACCGCATATGCAGATACTCAAAAAGCCGAAAAATTATTGGATTGGAAATCAAAATATACATTATCTGAATCATTACAATCAGCATGGAATTGGGAGTTAAGCAAATAAATATTAACTTAATTAAAAATATAAGATGAACAGAAGAAATCTAATAAAGACAATAGGGTCCGGTATTGCTGGGATCGGAGTTATTCCTCTTAGTTATTCACAAGATAATCTGACAACAAAATATTTAAAACTAAAAGGCAATATAAATCATTCTGTGAGTGCCTGGTGCTACAAGAAAATTCCATTTGAAGAACTAGCTGTTGAGTCAAAACAAATGGGATTAGTAGGGATTGACCTTGTTGGATCTGAAAGGTGGGATGTTTTAAAGAAACACAATTTAATCTCAACAATGTGTTACGGTGACCTCGAGGGGAAATCAACCAGAAGTTTAACAAATGGTTGGTGTGATAAAAATTTTCATGATGATTTAATAACAAATTATTTAAGGCATATTAAACTGGTTTCTGATGCAGGTTGGACTAATTTGATTTGCTTTAGCGGGAGTAGGAGAGATATAAGTGACAAACAAGGACTTGAAAATTGTGTGGAAGGTTTAAGTAAAGTAATTCCTTTGGCTGAAAAACTTGGGGTTATTCTGCACATGGAACTTTTAAATTCGAAAATTGATCACAAAGATTACATGTGTGATAATTCTAATTGGGGAGTTGAGTTATGCAAAAGAATAAACTCTAAAAACTTCAAACTTCTTTATGATATTTATCACATGCAAATAAATGAAGGTGACGTGATAAGAACAATCACTGAGAATTATAAACATATTGGACATTATCATACTGCAGGAGTTCCTGGAAGACATGAGATAGACGAGAGTCAAGAATTATTCTATCCTGCAATTATGAAAGCAATTTTTTCAACTGGTTTTAAAGGTTATGTTGCCCAAGAATTTAAACCAACTAAAGAAGACTTAATAGGAGGACTCGCCGAAGCAATTCAGATTTGTGATGTTTAATACTTTGCTGGTTTTCCGTTAGTTGTACTGTTCTTGATGAATTCACGTAGATCATCGTTAGCTTTAACTAAATCTTCTTGTCTGAGATACATCATGTGTCCACTTCTATATCCTTTAAAGTAAAAACGATCTTTGAACTTGCCACTTGGATCAACCTGCCACATTGTATATTTTGCACTAAAATATGTAGTAGCACCATCATAATAACCGGACTGAATAAATACTTTTAAAAATGGATTTTCAGCCATCGCTTGTCTTAAGTTATCTCTAACTCTTACATTATCTCTATTCCATGGTCTAACAGAATGATGATTTCTCCCCCAGGTATTGTACTTTACATCAGATTTGAAATTTAATTCATTTTGTAGATAGTGATTTATAGCAGGAGTAAAAGCGTGGTCCCAGGCACTCATTTCAGCATTATAATCTACTCTATTTCCAGAATCTTGTCTGTCAATACCTTTATACCTTGAATCTAATCTGCCAATTGTCTTTCCTTCATCTCTTAGCAACTCCTTCCAAAAAAAAGATGTTGATAGATTAATGTTATTTTGAAGAATATCTTTTTTGTTTAGTCCAGTGAAGAAAGAGATTTTATCAGCTATTAAGTTTTTCTCATTATTACTAATAAAACCTCCTTTAGATAAAGCAGGAATCAATTCATTTAAAGCAAAGTCTTCTGCTTTTGGAAGGATTTCCTCTAAATCTAATTTTTGTAACTCGTTTGGT
>TARA_B110000444_G_scaffold104260_1_pt1 | contig 12740 bp, 26 predicted proteins | sample TARA_B110000444 | Tara Oceans TARA_B110000444 (sample SAMEA4398370) | marine metagenome | biome: Polar Biome; feature: [SRF] surface water layer (ENVO:00010504); material: water (ENVO:00002006), including particulate matter (ENVO:01000060) such as... | depth 5 m | reverse complement strand
GGCGCGTATGGCAGTGATGTAGAAGATGCATTTAAAAAAGCTGGATATGATGTATATGGTAGAGATGTAGATATTAATAGAGATTCTATTAAATTTAACTCATACAGTAAGCATTGGGGAACAGATGATAAAAAAATACGTAAAGTAGTATTAGATGTTCTAGGTGTAGATATCGAAAGATTATAATATGAAAGATTTTGTTATTAAAATGTGGGAAAGAATCAAATGGTTTATTCGACTCTTTCAAAAAAGATATACAATTCACGTATCGTACGATTCTCAATGGGGAAATGAAGATGACCAAGTTTGGCATCATGTACGCAAAATAATCAAAGCAAATTTTAAAGAACTTAAGTTTAGAACTGACAATTATAAGACTGTGCATATAAAAGGTATGCAAGGTTTGAGATATAGGATAGAGGACGAATAATGATTGAAAAAATAATTTCAGAACAGTTGGGTGTTGAGATAGATGCCGTGACTGATGATAAAAATTTAATGAATGACTTAGGAGCTGATTCATTAAATATAGTACAATTGATAATGGATATTGAAGAAGAATTTGATATTGAAATTATGGATGAAGATGCTGAATCACTACACACAGTAGGTGATATCAGAAAATATATTGAGGATAATACATAATGCAACAAGCACTAATAGGTATATTACTAGTATTAGGATTAGCTTCCTACATGCTATATACAGAGAACCAAACTCTTACAAATAACAACGTGAAACTTGAAGGAGCTTTGGCTGACCAAACAGCAGCTATAGAAACCTTAAGAGAAAGTTTCGAAAGACAGAGCAAATCTTTAGTTAATATGAGTAGACAAAACGCTATCATAGAAGCTGAGAAGGCTGAATATCTATCGATATTTTCCAGACATAATTTAGATGTATTAGCACTAAAGAAACCTGGACTTATAGAAAATCGATTTAATGGAGCAAGTGAAAAAGTAATGGAGGGACTTGAAGATGATACAGAAATTTTATACAATTTGTCTAATCCTAGCAATTAGTGGTTGTTCACTAATACCAACTAAGAATGTTGAGATAGTATCTAAACCAATTGAAATAGAGATTATCCAACCGGATTTACCACGACCAGTAGAACTTACAGCACCTAAATGGTATGTAGTTTCTGAAGCGCGTATAACAAATCCATGCAAAAAAATAGAAGATAAGAGACCAAAAGCATGTGACTTATCTGAAAGAGAAAACCCTGATTGGCCTGAAGGTTATACTTATCTAGATAGATTTTTAGATGAGATGAAAGAACAGAATGGTGGAGAAGTAGTTTTTGTAGCTACCTCAGTTGGTGACTATAAAGTCATGGCTGAAGATATGCAAGAACTTAAACGATATATCAAACAATTGGGTGAAGTTGTTATCTATTATAGAAACGTCACGATGCCTAACGGTGAGAAAGGTGTCGGAGTTGGAGTACAGACTCCTGAAAATGTAGCTGAAATAAGAGGCTAAAAACTTAAAATAAACGTTTACAAATCATGCGATTTGTGGTATAATATATAATATAATGAATACAACTACAATAAATGTCACTAAACGCGATGGGTCAATAAAACCATTCGATTTAGATAAAGTCCACAAAGTTTTAGAATGGGCAGTTGAGAATATATCAGGCGTGTCAATGTCTGAGATAGAACTTAAAGCTAATATACAACTTTACGATAAAATTGCAGCTTATGATATACATGAGCTTTTAATCAAATCAGCAGCTGAATTAATTTCAGAGCATACACCAAACTATCAATTCGTAGCAGCTCGTCTTATATCTTATAAGATGAGAAAAGAAGCCTATGGTAAATACACACCTCCACATCTTACTGATGTAATAGAACGTAATGTTGAGCTTGGAGTATATGATGAAGAAATACTTAAGATATATACTGAACAAGAGCTTAATGATTTACAAGGATATATTAGACACGAAAGAGATGATACCTTTACATATGCAGGAATGGAACAATTCCGTGGTAAGTATTTAGTACAAGACAGAAGAACAAAAAAGATATTTGAAACACCTCAAATACTTTACATGATGATATCAATGACTCTCTTTGGTAAGTATAAAGAGAACAGATTAAAATACGTTAAGGACTACTATGATGCAATATCTCAATTCTATATATCACTACCTACTCCAATCATGGCAGGAGTTAGAACGCCAACTCGACAATTCAGTTCTTGCGTCCTTATTGAATCAGGAGATTCCCTTGACTCTATTAATGCTACTGCTACTTCTATTGTTAGATACATAAGTAAAAAGGCAGGTATAGGAATAGGCGCCGGCTCAATAAGAGCGAATGGTGCTAAAGTTGGAGATGGTTCAGTAGTACATACTGGATTGATTCCATTCTTAAAATATTTCCAATCAGCTGTAAAATCCTGCTCTCAAGGAGGTGTAAGAGGAGGAGCTGCAACTGTATATCTGCCCTTATGGCATCATGAATTTGAAGACCTAGTAGTACTTAAAAACAATAAAGGCACAGAAGAAAATCGTGTAAGACACATGGATTATGCATTTCAGTTTAATAAACTTATGTATGAAAGATTACTATCAAATGGTAATATAACTTTCTTTGACCCTAATGATGTACCTGGTTTGTATGAAGCATTCTTTGTTGACCAAGAAAAATTCCAAGAGTTATATGAGAAATACGAAAGAGCTCATAGTATAAGAAAGAAATCTTTACCAGCACTTGATGTATTTCAAATGTTCTTAACAGAAAGAAAAGACACTGGTAGGATATACCTTATGAATGTAGACCATGCTAATGACCATGGTTCATTTATAGCAGAAAAAGCTCCAATAAGAATGAGTAATCTATGTTGTGAAATTGATTTACCAACAACTCCTTTAAATGGTCCTGATGATGATGAAGGAGAAATATCTTTATGTACATTATCAGCAATCAACTGGGGACTTATAAACGAGCCACATGAATTTGAAAAATATTGTGACCTTACAGTAAGAGCTCTTGATGAGTTATTAGATTACCAAGGCTATCCAATACCAGCAGCAGAAAGAGGCACGATGAATAGAAGACCTCTAGGTGTAGGTATTATCAACTTAGCATATTTCTTAGCAAAGAGAGGGCTTAAATATGACGAATCAGCATTCGAAATTGTTGATGAATTTGCTGAAGCATGGTCATATTATTTAATAAAAAGTTCTGCAAACCTTGCAGCTGAGAAAGAAAAATTGATATATAATACAGATACGAAATATTCTTTAGGAATACTTCCAATCGATACTTATAAGAGTGCAATAGATAATCTTGTAAAGTACAGAGAACGTTTACCGTGGGAAGATTTGCGCAAGCAACTCAGAGAAACTGGCATTCGGAACTCGACTTTAATGGCGTTAATGCCAGCCGAAACAAGCGCTCAAATAAGTAATAGTACAAATGGTATTGAACCTCCTAGAGCTTTAGTATCATATAAACAGAGTAAAGATGGAGTAATGGCGCAGGTTGTGCCTGGTTATCATCATCTTAAAAATAAGTATGATTTGCTATGGGACCAAAAATCTCCCGAAGGCTATCTTGCTATATGTGGTATATTACAAAAGTATATAGACCAAGGAATCTCTGTAAATACTTCTTATAATCCAGAACACTATGAGGATAATAAGATACCAATGTCAGTGATGATACAAGATACTGTCACTGCATACAAATATGGTTTAAAACAACTGTACTATTTCAATACCCATGACGGGGCTGGCGAAATGAAAGAAGATGAACACCACACTTATTATAGTGGAACATCTAGTGAAGTTGATGATGAAGATTGTGATTCATGCAAGATATAGATAAACCATTAAACGATAAACAATGGCAGGATTCTTCAGATGGTTGGGTAAAGACCATGAACGAATCAAAAGAAAGAAAAGAGAATAATAAGTTAGATTACTGCAAACACGACGATTTTGAATGGTGTGAGCTATGTCATTTCGATGAACAAGGAGAACAGCTTACTCTAGAATTCGATAATATAGAACCGGAAGATTATTTCGATTCACATTTTGAAGAAGATTCTAGAAGGCTATACGGAGATAATATGCCAGACGTAGATGTATTTGATAAGCATATAAATGGAACATTCGAACAATTTTGTCAGAGAATGTGGTTAGATAATTGCGATGAAAATAAACATTTTGGTGGTACAACATATACACTACTAGAATACACAACTAATTTTAATGAATACTTAAAAGAGAAATTTAATGATACTACAGAAAAATAAAAAATCCCACTTAGACAAGAATATGTTTTTTGATGAGCCAGTTGATATTGCACGATACGACCAAGTCAAGTATCCACAGTTAGATAAGATTACAGAAAAACAATTAGGTTTCTTTTGGAGACCAGAAGAAGTAGATGTATCAAAAGACAAAAAAGATTTCCATGACCTTACTGACCATGAAAAACATATCTTTACATCAAACTTAAAAAGACAAATCCTATTGGATAGTGTTCAAGGACGAGCTCCTAATATGGCATTTTTACCAATAGCAAGTTTACCAGAGCTAGAAAACTGGATTGAAACATGGTCATTCTTTGAAACAATTCACTCAAGGTCATATACCCACATTATAAGAAATATTTACGCTGACCCAACAGAAGTATTTGATACTATGTTAGACGTAAAAGAAATTATGGATTGTGGCTCTGATATTGCAAAATATTACGATGACTTAATCAACGATAACAATTATGCTACAAATAAAATGGACCATAAAAGGTCTTTATATATGTGTATGTTATCAGCTAATGCATTAGAAGGTATAAGATTCTATGTATCATTTGCATGTAGTTGGGCATTCGCTGAACTTAAAAAGATGGAAGGCAACGCTAAGATTATTAAATTTATAGCAAGAGATGAGAATACACATTTGGCTGCAACAACAGTTATAATAAGAAACCTAATCAAAGAAGATAAAGACTTCGCAAAGATTGCAAAGAAATACGAAGCACAAGCTGTTAAACTTTTTGTAGATGTTATCGAACAAGAAAAAGCATGGGCTAGATACTTATTTAAAGATGGTTCAATGATAGGACTTAATCAAACTATATTAGAAAATTACGTAGAGTGGATAGGATGTAAAAGAATGAGAGCATTAGGTTTGCCTTGTCCTTATACAGTTCCTCAAATGAATCCATTACCTTGGACAGAAAAATGGATATCAGGTGGTAACGTACAAGTTGCTCCACAGGAAACAGAAATAACATCATACATTACTGGTGGTGTAAAACAAGATGTTGATGATTCAACATTAAAAGGATTAAGCTTATGAGAGAATTAGGAATGGTATTATTTGGATGTGTATGCTTTGCGTTATTTTTTAACGCAGTAATATACCCTGATATGGAATATAAAGGTTTTTCAAATAACAATTCATGTATAGATGAATGTTACGAAGAATATGTAGCGCTTAATGGTACAGCATATGAAATAGAAAGACGTAAACAAGCTCTTGCAGCAACTGATGAATTTAGTGCAATTAAACCTTTATGGTCTGGTTGTGCAGCATGTCATGGACCTGATGGTGGAGGTGGTGTAGGACCTAAGCTTGCTGGTCAAACTGCTGATTATATTACAGATAGATTAAATACATATAAGAATAGAGGTGAAGTTGGTCCTATGAGCGCAATGATGTGGGGACAGGCTGGAATGTTATCTGCTGCAGATATGGACATGATAGGTAAATATATAGAGACATTATAATTGGAAAAGTCAACAGAACAAAAAATATTACAAGCAGCTAATCTTGCACCAAGCGAAGCTATGCTGGAAAAAATAACAGAAGTACATCCTATGAAACAGGTAGCAATTATGTCAGTAGTTCAGGTATTAGTATTTGGATTAATGCTCCTCGCTTTTTGGGTAATAAATAGTTTTATAGGATTAAATAAATGAAACAAGTATGGACAATATGGAAACATGCACTAGGCTCGTTTAGTGATGAACAAACTGCAGGACAAGACGATATTATTTGTGTCGTTCGCTCGTTCGTATTGCTAGTAAATTTAACTTGCGGTTTCATGATTATAGCAAACATAATACACAACTGGTAAAAAAAATGATAGAAATATATGGAAAAACACAGTGTCCTTACTGTGATATGGCTAAAGGACTATGCGTACAAGAAAAATTAGATTACAACTATAAACAATTAGATGTAGATTTTACAAGAGAACAACTCTTTGAGTTATTCCCAGGAGCAAGAACGTTCCCACAGATTAAAATTGACGGTGAATCAATTGGTGGTTATACAGAATTAAGAGAGCATGTTGCTGGCAGAAGAACTCTGCTGACTGAAGGATGATTCTAGAATGCGAATATTGCTATTCACGAATAGTAATTAAACCAGACGAACCTATAAAAATTAATTTTTGTCCTCATTGTGGAGAACCTACAGAAGACTCGGATGAATTGGATTTTAATGATTAAATGTATTTCCCTATGAAGTGGGTATATCAAGGAAGAGAATATAACCCGCCTGAAGATTTTACTCCAGCAGATATATATGGATTTGTCTATTGTATAACTAACAGAGCAACGAACCGTAAATATATCGGTAAGAAATTCTTCTGGAAAGCCAAAACTCTTGGCATAACTAAAACAAGAAAAAGACGTAAAAGATTAAAGGTCGAATCAGACTGGAGAGATTATTATGGTTCTAATAAACACTTACAAGAAGATGTAGAAACTCAAGGAACTGAAATGTTCTATAGAGAAATAATACATTTGTGTAGAACCAAAGGTGAGTGCGCTTATATGGAAGCTAAAGAACAATTTGAGAGAGAAGTGTTATTAACTGAAGATTACTATAATGGTATTATTCAAATTAAGCTTGGCGGAAACGCAATAAAAAACTTAAAATAACCCTTTACATTTGCGTGAAAGTATGGTATAATATATCTAATGACCAAAAAATATACTAATAATGTTATTCAATTTCCAACGAAAGAAGAATTAACGCAAAAAGAAGAATCAGAAATCCTAGACGAATTAAGTAATGAATGTGTAGAAGCATCTCATATACTTATGGAAGTCATGGAAGAGTTTGTTAATACTGGTCAAGTAAGCGAAGGGTTAATGAATATGGATTTCAGAGATGAGACGGTTCAAGAATCTAGAGATATGTTTGTTGTAATAAATATGTTAAATGGAATGTTTAATCGTTACTATGGAATACCACATGGTCTGCATCAAACACTTGATAACGCTTATATAAAAATAAAAGAAATGATTCTTATAAATGAAGAAGCAAATCATGATTTAGCTGATTTTGTATTCACACCAGAAGGTAGTGACCAAGAAATTCTCTTTACTCCTGATTTTGATTTAGACCCACCGGAAGAGGACCCAGATGATACTAATTGATTATTCACAAATCGCACTATCCAACATAATAGTACAAAAATTAAATGATGAAAGCATGATAAGGCATATGATACTTAATAGTATTAGAATGTACAATAAAAGATATAGAGAAGAGTATGGCGAACTTGTTATATGTGCTGATGGTATGAACACATGGAGAAAACAATTCTTTCCAGAGTATAAAGCTTCCCGTAAAAAGAACAGAGATAGTTCAGGCCAAGATTGGTCAGAAATCTTTAGAATCTTACACACAGTAAGAGATGAGATAAACGAATATATGCCATATAAAGTTGTACACATAGAAGGCGTAGAAGCTGATGATGTTATTGGTACACTTACAATGCAAACACAAGAGTTTGGCCAAGCTGAACCAGTCATGATTATATCATCTGATAAAGACTTTATACAACTACAAAAATATAATAACGTAAAACAGTTTAGTCCAATACAAAAGAAATTCGTTAAGGATTCTAATCCAAGAACATATCTCTTTAATCATGTGATGAGAGGAGATAGTGGTGATGGTATACCAAACGTTCTATCAGCTGATGATACATTTATAACTGAAAAAAGCCAAACTCCTTTAAGACAAACAAGGATAGATAATTGGTTAGAGAATGCTGATAATCTAAGAGAACACATGGATGATGAAACATACCGTAACTATCAACGTAATAAAAAGCTTATTGATTTAACTGACATACCAGAACTAGTTCAAGAAAGTATTATAAATACATATGACGGGCAAACAAAAACGCCTAACATGAGAGTGTTAAACTATTTAATTAAAAAAAGATGCAATCATTTGATTGAGGTCGTGGAGGAATTTTACAATGGCTAGAAAATTAATATCAGAAGTCCTAGCAGAAGCAGGCAAAATCGTACTTCGTGAAGAGCGTATAAAGTTCTTACAGGAGAATAAATCACCAGGTCTTACAGACATATTTAGAATAAACTATGATGATAGTATAGTATCAGTATTACCAATAGGAGCTCCGTCTTATAAACAAGATGACGCACCTAAAGGTTATGAGTATACAATACTAAATAAAGCATATACACAATTTAAGTATTTCTTTAAAGGACCAGTATCTAGTGGAATGAAACCTCTTAAGAGAGAAGGATTGTTCTTAAACTTACTAGAATCACTTAATGTAGAAGAAGCTGAGCTTCTTGTTTCAGCTAAGGATAAAAAAATGAAATGTAAGGGTATCACTAAGAGATTAGTTAACGATGCCTTCCCTGGATTATTAGTAAAATAATCCTTTACATTTGTACCAAACTATGGTATAATATATATTATGATACAAATACTACGCGAAATAACAGACTGGGGTGACCAGCAAATAGCTAATGGAGACTATTATGTCAATAGCCATGGCTATCTTGTCGGCTACATGCCACCAGGTAAAGCATGCAAAATGTTTAAAACACCAATAAAAAACTTTTCTAAGTCTAGACGCAAGTTTAAACTTATAGGCGAATGGCCTGAAGAATTACCAGAAGGAGCTATAACTGTAAAAGGCAGTAAGGGTAATACCTATACTATTGTTAATAACAAATGCTCATGTCCTGGCTTTAAATTCAGAGGTTCTTGTAAACATCTAGCACAGGTAGCAGCATGAATATATTCATACTAGATAATGACCCAGTGATTGCAGCTCAAGAGCAATGCGATAAACATGTTGTTAAAATGATTGTTGAATCAGCTCAAATGCTATCAACTGTTCATAGAATGCTTGATGGTACTATGGAACGTAGACCATCTAAATCAGGTGCAATGATACAGTATTATAAATTGACTGATGAACGTGAAGATATACTATACAAAGCATGTCATTTCAATCATCCATCAACTATATGGACTCGTGAAAACAACAGAAATTATAATTGGCACTACAGACATTTTATTGGATTATGTGATGAGTATACATATAGGTATGGCAAAGTACATTCAACAGATACTAAACTAAGATATCATTTACAATGGAATCCAGAAAAAATACCATATTCAGGTTACAAAACTCCATTCAAATTAGCAATGGGTTCTAATCCTGAATGTATGTTCGAAGATGCAGTTAAATCTTATCGTGCATTCTATCATACTAAACAAGAAAAATTTAAAATGGCGTGGACAAAACGCCCTCAACCGGAGTGGTTTAATGCCAACTGAAAAACAATTTAAAAGAGCGGAAAGATTACTATTAGGTCTATATGTATTCATTCCATTAGTCTTCATACTTGAGAGGATACTATAATGCCAACGTACGAATTTAAAAATCAAAAAACAGGAGAAGTATTTGAAAAATTCTTTTCATACGATAGTAAAGTAGAATTCTTAAAACAAAATCCAGACGTAACAGCACATTATACAACCTTGAATATAGACCATGATGGTGGTAAGTCAGTACTTGCAAGAGCAGGTTCAGGTTGGAAAGAAGTACAAGATAGAATTAAATCTGGTATGCCACCAAAAGATAGGAGTAATATCAAAACAAAATGAAGTTTAAACATGAAGCAGTTGACCTAGGTTATAATGACCTTGAGGCAGTAACAGGAGATAAAGGTAGATTTTATACTGACCCAGAAGGAAATAAGTACGCGTCAGTAACGACAGTACTTTCAATACTTTCTGAAGAAGCGATACAAGCGTGGCGTGCGCGCGTAGGCGAAGAAGAAGCAAATAGAATATCACGCACCGCGAGTACGCGTGGAACAACAGTACATAACATTATAGAAAAATACGTGGCTAATGACCCTGATTATATCAAAGGAGAAATGCCTCATAATGTACAAACATTTAAAGATATACAACCCGTCCTAGACGAAAGTGTAACAAAGGTTTATCAACAAGAAGCTCCTCTTTATTCTAAACATTTAGGTTTAGCTGGAAGAGTAGATTTAGTTGGTCAATGGAAAGGTGTTGATTCAATCATAGATTGGAAAACATCTCGTAAGCTGAAAAAGAAAGAATGGATTAGTTCATACTTTATGCAATGTTCAGCTTATGCTATCATGTGGGAAGAAAGAACTGGAGTACCAATAAAACAATTAGTTGTTTGTATTGCAGGAGATGAAGGACCACAAGTCTTTATAGAAGACAGAGATAGATGGACGAAGAAGTTATTAGAAACAATAGCAGAATATAAACGTAGAAAATTATTTGGGAGATAAAATGAATTATCTATTAGAGGCTTTAATTAAAAAGCTAGAAGGCGATATGCACGTAGCACAAGCTAACATCATGGTTTATGTTAGAAATTCAGCAGGTATTGGAGAACATACCGACATTGTTGAATCAATTGAAAAAGAAGTGGCTAAACTAGCCGATGCAGCAGATAAAATTGAGGCGATAAAGACTTATTGCAAGTAAAAATCTTATAAATAGATATTTAAACCTTTACATTCACTAAGAAATGTGGTATAATATATCTATGAAAAAGTTTAACGAGTTTTTAACAGAACGAACAGACAAAGGACTAACTATATTTGATATAGATGATACTTTGTTTGTGTCAAAAGCTCGTGTAATCGTAGTAAATACAAATACTGGAAAAACTAAAGCTTTGACTCCTATGGAGTTTAATAGTTATAAGTTAAGAAAGCATGAAGAGTATGACTATGGAGAGTTTAGGTCAGCAAAGCTGTTTTATCAAACTGCTACTCCTATAGGTCGTATGGTCGATAAAGCAAAAGCAATTATTAAAAATGCTACTGCTAGAGGCTCAAAGGTTATTATAGTAACTGCACGAGCTAATATGGACGATAAAAAACTCTTTATTAAAACATTCGAAGCTCATGGTATACCAATGAAAGACGTTTACGTCGAAAGAGCTGGTAATATGAGCGGTTCAAGTGCTGAAAATAAAAAAGTTATCTTCAGAAAGTATTTAAAAACAGGAGAGTATAGTAGAATAAGACTCTTTGATGACCACAAAGAGAATTTAAAAGCGTTACTTGATTTGAAAAAAGAGTTTCCTTCAGTAGACATGCAAGCATATCTTGCTAACTTAAAGGGAAGCGTTAAAAGAATAAAATAGGAAATATTATGCCAATAAAATTAGGAAAATCACACACAACAATAGACAGAAATACAAAGAAAGCTACAACAGTACACCCGTATATAAAGGGATTTGCTAAAGCTGATTTAATAGAGAAATATAACAATCCAAATACTCGTGCAAAAGATAAACAAAAGATTAAAAACGAGTTAACCAGTAGAGGTGGAGTTGTATTTAACTAATGAATAATATCGATAGAATTAAGGAAGTCCTTAATTTAGAAACTTATTATAAGAAACAAAAGACTGAATTCAGAAAAAGAATTTTAAGTACTGTCTTAGCAATATGTTTAATCATCGGTGCAATAACATTTTGGTATTATTATGGATAATAAACAATGGCATGGAGGAAAGGGTTCTAAGAGAAGGAACTCAAACGAAGACGCATACGCTGATGGATGGGAGCTTGCTTTTGGTAAAAAGAAACCAGAGATAAAGGCGCGTAAAGAACAGCCATCTCATTCTATTACACAGGTACATAAAGATAAAACAAAATATAACCGAAGAACAAAAAATAATTCACAATTAATGCATGAAGAAAAGGTTTTTGGTAATACTGATGTATAAATACATTAAAGAGGAAGAAGTATGAGTATAGATATAGACCAATTTGATTTTGGATTTACTGCTGTAGATGAAGATGAACTGGAAGTAGTACAAAAACAAACTCAAAAATTAGAATCAACAGCTGGTAAAGCTGAAGAGTCAGAAGAAAAGTTAAATAGTTTGTACAATGCAATCTTACCTTTACTCTCAAATTTAAAAGCAAACCCAGATAAGGATTATATTTACTGGCCTAAAAGGACAGAAAAGGTAGAAGCTTTTGAGGAACTAATCGCAGGGATAATCAAGTAATGGCAGATATACCACAAACAAACGTAAGCATATCTGCTATCAATACAGAAGTTGATACAGTATCAAGTAATTCTCTTAAAACATTATCTGACGCAGCAAAAACTGGTTCCGACCCTAAAGATGGCGCGCCTTATGGTATGGGAGAATTTAGAGGATATAGCCATGGACCAAATACACTAACAATTACGTATACATCAAATGGTCCATTTGGAAAAATCGATCAAATGTATAGTTCTTCTGCTTCTCCAACAACTATGCCATTTGGAAGTAACGACTTTGTGCAATTTCAAAATAATGGTAGTGGATTTTTTCGTATTCAATGGTCAGGAGGGCGTAACGACAGTTGGACAAGTTTAGCAATTGCAGGGTATACTCTTCTTAGAACAAGCGCGAGTTCTACTAGTAC
>TARA_B110000444_G_scaffold92027_1_pt1 | contig 12758 bp, 10 predicted proteins | sample TARA_B110000444 | Tara Oceans TARA_B110000444 (sample SAMEA4398370) | marine metagenome | biome: Polar Biome; feature: [SRF] surface water layer (ENVO:00010504); material: water (ENVO:00002006), including particulate matter (ENVO:01000060) such as... | depth 5 m | reverse complement strand
AAAAAAGCTCCAAATTTTTGGAGCTTTTTTTATTTATTAATTTAAAAATTTACAGTTAAATTTGCTGTAAGACCTGTGTTTTCTGGCACAAATCTACAAACTCCTCCAATACATATTAAACCCCCTCTTTGTCTACCATAATTCATTGCAAACCTTGTTCTGCCTTTAGAATAACTACCCCCCGCACTGTAGTAATGTATGTCTGTATCTCCATAATTCCAATTATCTGCAAGATAAAATGCAAAATTTGAATTAAAATTATACTCAAGTACTCCAGCCACCCAATTTTTCCGATCCTTTTCAGCCCATAAATGTTGAGCAACAAATCTTACAGATTTAGATCCTTTAATTTTATAGGTACCCTCTAAAACAGCAATGGAGGCTTTAATATCTTCTTCAACTGCTAAAGGTCCTCCATATACAATACCTTTGTCAACAATCACATTTTGGAATGTTGCTACTCCACTCCATTTTTTATTTATTTTCTTCTTGACTTCAACACTAACATCTCTAAATAAACGAGATCCTTTACCAATAAATTCGGCTTTATACCACCTGTTTTCTATATGATATTCTGCATCTAAACCAGCCCAATACGAAAAATTTCCAGCGATTTTTGTCCCGTATTTTCCGCCTAATAAAGTGCCTTTTTTAAACTTATAGTATAAATCTATCTGTGTTCCAACTTCACCTGCTCTTTGATCGTACGTTTCTATTATTAATCTTGGTTGTGCATTGTAAACATAGATATTAGTTAACATATAATCTTGTTGTTTGGTAAGTGCAGGGGTATAGCCAATAAGTTCTTGATTATAAATATTTCCCTCAGCTAAACGATCTGCATAAAAAGAGAAGTTTTCTAACCTTCTGAAGGTGGCATTTATTCCAAGCCCTTTTTTAGCATACCCTAAATCAATTTGCATTGCAGTTCCATCATATAATTTGTTAGATGATAGTTGACCTTCGTTAGCAATTACATCCGGATCTTTGATGATGGCTTCTATACCTCCATAAAAATCTCCGGCTACAAAATTTAACCTTCCTCCATAGGCGTTTACAGTGCTGGGTATGGTATCATTTGTACCGTTATTTTGATATCGGCCAACATAACTAGCACCTAAATCTAAATCTATACGATCAATTTTTAGTGCTTCGCTAATATTTAAGTTAGCATCAATACCTTGCGTTATTCCCTCAGAAACATCAAATCCATTTCTTGTTTTTCCGTAAATACCAGTTAAATCTAAATAGTCTGTAGGTGTGAAAATAACCCGAATTCCTTTTAAAGCGTTGTTAATTCCTAGCTGTCGATCTTCCCAACTTCTTAGAATAAGTCCATTCCCAAATTGTTGATAAAAATATCCAGCTGTTATATCTATTGTTTCGTGTTTAAAATTTAAGTAATAAGTGCCAATATCATTGTTTCCGTCAAATTTAGGAGAATAACCCAACAGAGCTGATGGTAAGTAGGATTCGTATTGAACGCCTGCTGTAAATTTTCCTAAATTGTAATCTAATCTGAAGTAATTATTTGATCTTAATTGATCTTTTGGAGCATCAAAGTTGAGTCCTTCATCATTTAATAGCCATTGAGTATTTGATTCAAATCCTCCAAAAAAATAGCCTGTATCTTGAGCAAATGTTAATGTGCCATATAAAATTGATACAATTAGTAGTATTTTTTTCATTTGTAGTTGCTTCGTTTTTTGTTAATTTATAATGTTAGCTCTTTGATTTTTTCATAAAGCTCATCTTCCGATCCAGGACTGTAACCAGAATGTCTTAAAACAATTTTATTGTCTTTAACTACAATAGTAAGAGGCACCGTTGATGCTCCTAATGCACGTTTTAAATCGTTATTTGTATCTAATAAAATTTGATAATCCCATCCCTTTCCGTTAATTAAAGATTTTACTCTTTTTACAGTTCTGCTATCATCTACAGAGACCGCTATTAGCTCAACTCCAGTTTCCTCCTGCCATTCTTCATAGACATCACTAATAGCATCTAATTCTTTTATACAAGGAACACACCATGTTGCCCACAAGGAAATAATAACAACATTGTTTTGGTCGGTAACTTCATGGAAGCTTATAGTTTTTCCTTCCATTGTTTTTAGGTCAACATTGGGAATATTGTCTTGAGAAAACACATTGAATGTAATTAAAAATACAAAAAGTAAAATATTTTTTTTCATGGGTTAGTTTTTTTTATGAATGTTCAAAAATAATTTAATTATTTCAATAAACACTAAATTAATAATCAGATGCTAATAGGTTTTTTTATTTTTTTTTGGAATCAATAATTTATTTTTCTAATTTCTATTACTTTTGTTTCAATTACTTTAAATAAACTAACTTATGAAAAATACCTGTTATGTATTATTAATTTTCACTGCTTTTGTTATCTCATCTTGTAGTAGAACTGAAGATAATATTTCTTTATTACCACCTACTGCTGATATTGTAGTCGACGACTTAGTTAGAAAAACTTCTCTTCGAAACCAAGAAATTCCTTTCAAAATCATAAATGAATTAGGAGAAGATATTTCTTTGCAGGCAACATTTTTTGTTAATGATACAGAAATTCAAGGGAATATTTTTACTTCCGAAATAATTGGAGAATTTCAAGTTTATGGTATATACACAGAAAATGGAACCGTCGTAACAACAAACACTGAAACGTTCGATGTTATTATTCCAAAAAGAAAAGTAGTTGTTGAAGATTATACCGGTACTTGGTGTGGGTATTGTCCAATAGTCACTGCGGCAATTGACGACGCTCATAATATGACTGACGATTTAACAATTATAACAATTCACAAAACCGGAAGTGGTGATCCAGATCTTTTACACTTTCCACAAGTTGATGAATTGAGAGATGTATTTGGTGTTTTTGGTTATCCAACTGCAAAAATAAATAGAACAATTAATTGGAGCAATCCATATAGCTTAGATGAAATTACAAGCTTGACTGGTTTAGATACTAATATAGGGATTGCAATAAACTCCGAGCTCTCAACTGATACTAATGATTTAATTATTGAAGTTGAACTGGTGAATGAACAAAGTTTTATGACTGGCGATAAACTCGTGGTTTACCTCCTCGAAAGTGGCATATTACAAGATCAGGTTAATTACTACAACGATGACCCGACAAGTCCATATTACCAGTTAGGAAATCCAATTCCTAATTTTGAGCAAAATCATGGTTTAAGAAATTCTTTGACAAATTTAACAGGAGATGCTATTTCAAGTACAGCTGCTTTAGCAACCTACAATAGAACTTTTTCTTTCTCAATACCTGAAAATTACAATACTGCGAATATGAGTGTAGTGGTTTTGGTAGTAAACAGTGATAATACCGCTTTAAATTCTCAGTTTGCTGAGTTGGGAGAAAATAAACCTTACGAATAGATTCACTCTGTTATTTATAAAAAAAAACCTCAACTATTGTTGAGGTTTTTTTATGATTGTTTTTTTAAATTTATCCTAAAAAAGGATATCTATAGTTTGTAGGTGTAACAAAAGTTTCTTTAATCATTCTTGGTGATACCCATCGATAAAGATTTAACTTACTTCCAGCTTTATCGTTTGTTCCACTTGCTCTAGCGCCACCAAAAGGTTGTTGCCCAACAACAGCCCCTGTAGGCTTGTCATTTATATAGAAATTACCTGCGGCATTTTGTAATATTTTAACTCCAAGTTCTAGTGCATATCTGTCTTCGCTGAACACTGCTCCAGTGAGCGCATATTCACTTGTTTTGTCAACCAAATGAAGTGTTTCTTCCCAATGATCATCTTCAAAAACAAAAATCGTTACTACGGGACCAAACAGCTCTGTAAACATTGTTGTGTAATTAGGATCTTTAGTTAAGATAACTGTTGGTTCTATAAAATATCCTTTGCTTTTGTCATAATTACCACCTACTATTATTTCAGCATTATCATCAGATTTTGCTTGATCTATATAGCTAGCTAATTTATCGAATGAGCTTTCGTGGATTACCGCTGTAATAAAATTACTCATATCTTCTGGAGAGCCCATTTTAAATGAGTTTACGTCATTTATAAGATTGTTTTTTACATCATTCCAAATACTTTTGGAGACATAACATCTACTTGCTGCACTACATTTTTGACCTTGAAATTCGAAAGCACCTCTTGCGATAGCTGTTGCCACCTGTTTTGGATTTGCAGTTTTATGAGCTACTATAAAATCTTTTCCTCCTGTTTCACCAACTATTCGAGGGTACGTTTTGTAATTGTGAATATTTGTTCCAATTTTTTGCCAGATATTTTTAAAAACATTCGTTGAACCTGTAAAATGAATTCCACTAAAATCTGGACTTGCTAGTATAGTGTCTGTAATCATTATTGGATCACCCATTACCATTTGAATAACTCCAGGAGGCACACCTGCTTCTTTAAATACATCTAATACAATTTTAGCTGAAAATACTTGACTGTCACTTGGTTTCCAAATAACAACATTACCCATTAATGCAGCACTAGCTGGTAAATTTCCTGCAATTGCAGTAAAATTAAATGGGGTAATAGCATAAATAAAACCTTCTAATGGACGGTATTCTAATCGATTCCATGCGTCAGAAGTAGATTCAGGTTGTTCTGCATATATTTCAGTCATAAACTGAACATTAAAGCGTAAAAAGTCAATCAATTCACAAGCAGCATCTATCTCTGCTTGATGTATAGTTTTAGATTGAGCAACCATAGTGGCAGCATTTATTTTTGCTCTATATGGACCTGCAATTAATTCAGCAGCACGAAGAAAAATTGCAGCTCTTTGTTCCCACGGTGTATTAGCCCAAGTATTTCTTGCTTCTAAAGCTCCTAGAATGGCAGTATCTATATTTTTTTTCTCTGCTTTATGGTAGGTTCCTACTATATGTTGGTGGTCGTGAGGAGGAGACATCGTATCAATATTACCTGTTTTAACATCTTCACCATTTATATACATAGGCACATCAATTGTGCTATTGTACATTTTTTTGTAAGCATCTAGTGCTTTTGTGCGTTCTGGAGAGCCAGGAGCGTATCCTTTTATTGGTTCATTAACAGCAATTGGTACTTCAAAAAATCCTTTTCCCATGATATGTTTATTATAAATTTAGATTTGCAAAGGTACAAATTTCAAGTACTAAACTTAATAGACCTTTTGGAATCTTTTTTTAATACTTCCGTCAAAAAATAGCGCCTTCATGTTGAGGTATTTAATATTAAAAATAAATTATATTTAATTTTATTATTGATTATTAATGATGGACGAATTTGTTTTACCCATTCCAATTATGCGATCGTAGCGAGCTCCCAAATCTCTAAAGTATACCAATACCGTGTAATCATTTTCGGTTTGCCAATAATTTCCGCTGATAGCACCGTAATCAATAGTTCCATCTCGATTAACAACAACATACTTATAATTGTAAAACCCTTGTTTTAATAACATTTGATTAGTGTAGGTATCTGAAAAGCTATCATATTTCATGTAAGTAGTTTCGTCGATTGTGTAATTATTGAAATTTCCATACACATGAATTTCTTTGTCATTTAAATCTTCAAAATATTGAAGTGTAAAGTGAATCCTTGCATAGTCAGCCTCGATAGAAATATCACTTGTTGGGTATAAAATTCTAATTTGATAATTACCATTGATATCTGGATTATACGTATATGGTCTTTCAAAACGTGCACTATTTGTATAGAGATAAGTATTGTAAATGTCAGTTAAGTCAATTTTACGGATGCTTGAACTTCCTGATCTAATATCCTTATTATCGAAAAACAAATATTCGTTTCCGGCATCAAAGCTTGCTTCTTTATCATATCGATATATTAATTGAGAACCTATCGTGTACTGGGGTTTTAAATTTGTGATCGGAGAATTTAGATTGCTATTTTGTAATATTAACGTATTTATTGTTTCTTTAGGATTTGTAAGTAATAAGTTTGGTGAATCAATAACAAATTGAACTACCTGTTTTGTTTGTATGTTTTCTAAATTTCGAGCTCTTTTAACAGACGCAGCTACAGTAACTTTGTTTTCAATAATCATAAATTTTTTGGAAAAAACTAGTTCGCCGTCATCATTGTATATAGAAACCATATAGTTTCCACTTTTTGTCAGTTTTCGAGTATCTCTATTCGGAATTTTTAGGGTATAGTGCGAATACCCTTTTAGTGTATTAAAAGAGTTGGAATATTCATACAGGCGAACATCATCAAATCCATCCATATATTCACCTTTTGTTAAGTCACTTAATCTCCAATCAAAATCATGATGAGTAATTTTATAATAGTAATCAGCTTCGTTCCCATTTAGTGCATCAAATGAGAGGTAAACTTTTTCACCTAAACGGATGATCGGTAGTTGACTTTGTTTGGTACTACCGAGAAACTGAATAGTTTTTATAAATTCTGGAGCTACATGTTCGGCATATTGAGCAATTAATGAATGATGGTAGTAAAAAAATAAAAATAAAATTATAATATTTTTATGCATAATAGCTTTTTTTAGACCCTAAATATAAGCAATATTTATACCTAAATCAGGGGCTTTTTTTTAATGTAATTATTTATAAATAAAATTGTTTTTTTTTATGGGTGTACCAACATAATTTTTATAAATTTGCATACCCAAAAAAAGGGATTTTTTTAATAGAATTTAATACTAGTTTTCTATGTCTAAAGACATCAAGATTAAAAAAGGTCTTAATATTCGCTTGAATGGTGAGGCCAGCAAAACTCTTTCAAAAGCGCCTCGTTCTAGAACATTTGTTATTAGGCCTTCAGAGTTTCATCTTATCACACCAAAATTGGTGGTAAAAGAAGGAGCAAAACTAAAAGCAGGTGACGTTATATTTTACTCAAAGGCCGAGGAAAAAATCAAATTTGTTTCTCCAGTTAGTGGGATTGTACAAAAAATTGAAAGAGGAGCAAAAAGAGTTATCACAGAAATAGTTATTGAAGCTGATCAAAAAGATGATTATTTAGATCACGGAGTAGCTTCTATTGTTTCTATGGATGAAAATGAAATTAAAAATCATTTGTTAGCAACTGGTTGTTGGCCATTTATAAAGCAGAGACCTTACGATATTATTGCTAATCCAGATATTAAACCAAAAGCTATTTTTGTTTCAGCATTCTCTACTGCACCCTTAGCCGCTGATTTTGACTTTACTTTGATGGGTAAAGAAAAAGAATTACAAGCTGCTGTTTCTGCTGTAAGTAAATTAACAGACGGAGCATTGAATGTCGGTGTAGGTAAAAATTCAAAAAGTATTTTTGAGGGATTAAAAGATATATCGGTTCTCACTGTTACAGGAATTCATCCTGCCGGAAATGTGGGTACTTTGATCAACAAATTAGATCCAGTAAATAAAGGAGAGGTAGTTTGGACGATAAGCCCTCAAGATTTAGTCGTGATTGGTGAACTATTACTTACCGGTAAATTTAATGCTGAACGTATTGTTGCCTTATCAGGATCCTCTGTGAAAAATCCAAAATATTATACAACTAAAATCGGCTCCGAAGTCTCTACAATTCTTTACACCTCAGGCTTAAAAGAGGAACATGTTAGAATTATTGATGGTAATGTTCTTTCGGGAAACAAAATTACACCAAAAGGTCATTTAGGTTATTATACCAACACCGTTACGGTAATTCCTGAAGGAGACGATTATGAATTTTTTGGTTGGAATAAACCGATTTTTAATAAACTTTCCGTTACTAGAGCCTTGACGTTTTCATGGTTGCAACCCAAAAAGAAATATGATTTAAATACCAATACTAACGGTGAACATCGAGCTTTTGTTGTGACTGGTTCATTTGAAAAAGTATTTCCATTAGATATTCTTCCAATGCAAATTTTAAAGGCATGTAAGTATGAAGACTTAGATGAAATGGAAGCTTTAGGAATGTATGAAGTCGCTCCAGAGGATTTTGCCTTAACAGAGTTTATTTGTGTTTCTAAACAACCACACCAAGATATAATAAGAAAAGGTTTAGACTTAATGTATAAAGAGATAGGTTAATGGGATTAAAAAGTAATTTACATCAATTAAAAGAAAAGTATAAAGGAACCAAAATGGCTCCAGCATTTAATGCACTTCATACTTTTTTATACCTGCCAAATGAGACCACTCACGGGGGTACACATATTAAAGCTGCCGATGATTTAAAACGGACCATGAATACTGTAATTATGGCATTATTGCCGTGTTTGATTTACGGGATGTTTAATGCAGGTTATCAGCATTATCTCGCATTGGGTGATATAGAAGTAGCAAAAGGATTTTTTGGGTCCACTTTTTGGACCTGGGATAATTTGGTGATTGGAATGTGGAAAGTTCTTCCTCTAGTTATAATTTCTTACGGAGTTGGACTTGCTGTAGAATTTTTATTTGCAGTTATTAAAGGTCACGAAGTTGAAGAAGGATACCTAGTAACAGGAATGTTAGTTCCATTAATAGTACCTATAGATATTCCACTTTGGATGCTAACGGTAGCTGTTATTTTTGGAGTTGTTATTGGTAAAGAAGTTTTTGGTGGTACCGGAATGAATATTTTAAACCCTGCATTGACCATTAGAGCATTTCTATTTTTTGCATATCCTACTTGGATGTCAGGCGATAAGGTATGGGTCCATGGTGCTGTTGAAAGAGACCAGCTCATCGCAGCGGGCGAAAATCTAGACGCGATATCAGGCGAGACTATTTTAGGTGCTTATGCTCAAAATAATTCTGTCAGTTATGATTATTGGGATATGTTTTGGGGTTTAATCCCAGGATCTGTGGGTGAAACCTCAAAGTTTTTGATTATCATCGGAGCACTATTTTTAATATTCACAAAAATAGGAAGTTGGAGAATTATTGTATCGACATTGATAGGTGCCCTAGTTATGGGCTTAATTTTTAATGGTGTAGTGGACGCAGGATGGATTGGAGAAACCAACAAATTTTATGGCCTAATGAATGTTCCATTTTGGCAACATCTAATAATTGGAAGTATACTATTTGGAGCTGTTTATATGGCAACAGATCCTGTAACAGCCTCTCAAACAAATAAAGGCAAATGGATATATGGTTTTTTAATTGGATTTGTATCTATAATGATTCGAGTATTTAATCCGGCATATCCAGAAGGAGTATTTTTAGCTATTCTACTAATGAATGTATTTGCTCCTACAATAGATCACTATGTGGTTCAAGCAAATGTAAAAAGAAGAATGAAACGTTTAAAAGTAAAAACTAATTAATATGGCTAATAAAACCGATAAGAATTCATATACCATACTGTTCGCTATTGTTATGGTTGTAATAGTTGGTTCTCTTCTAGCTGGATTTGCTAGTGGATTAAAGCCAAGAATTAAAGCAAACGAGAAATTTGAAAAACAACAAAATATCTTGTATGCCATGGGTATAAATAACAATGAAGGTACCGGAGATGTTGCTTTTATTTCGACTGATAACGTCGCAGAAGTTTTTAATAAATATATAACCAAACAGTTAGTTGTTCAAGGAGATCAAGCAACTGAAAATGACTTAGCTTATTTAATTGACATTAAAAAAGAAAGTACTAAAGCAAAAAGTGGTGATTATCAAAGAAGATTACCGTTGTTTATTGGTCAAAAAGACGGTTCAGAGTTATACATCATGCCAGTTCGAGGGAAAGGGTTATGGGATGCAATTTGGGGCTTTGTTGCAGTTGATAAAGAAATGATTGTTCAAGGGGTATATTTTGATCATAAAGGAGAAACACCGGGTCTTGGAGCCGAAATAAAACAACGTTATTTTATGGATGATTTTGTGGGAGAGCAACTATTAGAAAAAGGTGCTTTTCAGGGGATTAAAGTTGCCAAAGGAAATAATGATCCTAAAAATTTGATAAAAGATGATTATGAAGTGGATGCACTTGCAGGGGCAACGATTACAGGTGATGGAGTATCGGTAATGTTAAAAAAGGACCTTGCTATGTATGTCCCTTATTTAAAAACTTTAAATAATTAACCAATGGGATTACTTTCAAAAAAAGATGCGAAATTAATTAAGGATCCATTATCGGATGATAATCCAATTACGATTCAAGTATTAGGAATTTGTTCTGCACTTGCAATTACTGCTCAACTAAAGCCTTCAATTGTAATGGCAGTTTCTGTAATTTTTGTTTTAGGAATGGGTAACGTGGTAATTTCTTTAATGCGTAACATTATTCCTTCAAAAATTAGAATTATTGTACAACTTATCGTTGTAGCTACTTTAGTAATTATTGTAGATCAAGTATTAAAGGCTTTCGCTTATTCATTAAGTAAAGAACTCTCGGTTTTTATCGGATTGATTATTACAAACTGTATTATCATGGGGCGTTTTGAAGCTTTTGCGCTGGGCAATGGTCCTTGGCGTTCCTTTTTAGATGGTATTGGTAACGCACTAGGTTACGGAGTGATACTTATTATCGTTGGATTTTTTAGAGAGCTATTAGGATCTGGAACCTTGTTTGGAATAAAAGTATTGGGAGACTCTGTAGAAAAAACGGGACTTTATGCTATTGGATATGAAAATAACGGATTTATGGTACTGCCTCCAATGGCATTAATTGTGGTAGGTATCATTATTTGGGTACAACGAAGTAAAAATAAAGCATTAATTGAAGAAAACTAAGAATGCACCATTCTTGTATTTTTTTACAATAAAATTATAAAATATGTTAGAGCACATAGAATTATTTTTTAAATCTATTTTCGTAGATAATATGGTATTTGCATACTTTTTAGGTATGTGTTCATACTTAGCAGTATCTAAAAAAGTTAGCACTGCAGTAGGTTTAGGAGCTGCTGTTATTTTTGTACTTACCGTAACTGTTCCTTTAAATTGGTTTTTAGATCAATATATTTTACAACCAGGAGCCTTAGCATGGATTGATGGTAATAGAGATACACCAGAATTGAGTGTTTATGCAGATTATGATTTAAGCTTTTTATCGTTTATCTTATTTATTGCAACCATAGCCACTATGGTTCAACTAGTTGAAATTATCGTAGAAAAATTTTCACCTTCTTTATACAATTCTTTGGGTATTTTTCTTCCATTAATAGCTGTAAACTGTGCTATTTTAGGAGGTTCTTTATTTATGCAGTCTAGAGAAATTGAAACTGCTGGATTAGCTCTAAACTATGGGTTCAGTTCCGGGATTGGTTGGTTTTTAGCTATAGTAGCCATAGCAGCAATTAGAGAAAAAATACGCTACAGTAATGTGCCTGCTCCCCTAAGAGGTTTAGGAATTACATTTATCATAACCGGGTTAATGGCAATTGGATTTATGAGTTTTGGAGGAATGCTAACTGGTAGTGGCGATTCAGCAACTTCTCCAGTAGAAGAAACAACTGAAAAAGTAGAAGAACAACAAACAACAATAGAAAAAGAAGTAGAAGCAACTCAAACAGTTGTTGTTTCAGAATTAAAAAAATAATACTATGTTTTTAGCACCAAGTATAACAGGAGTAGTAATAGCAACCGTTGTCGCTTTTTTAGTGTTGACACTTTTATTGGTAGCTTTATTACTATTTACAAAACAAAAATTATCACCATCGGGCCCCGTAAAAATTACTATCAATGGTGAAAAAGAAATAGAAGTTGCGAGTGGGGGAACCCTTTTAACAACCCTAGGCGCTAATAAAATATTTTTACCATCTGCTTGTGGTGGAGGTGGAACTTGTATTCAATGCGAATGCCACGTATTGGAAGGTGGAGGAGAAGCTTTACCAACAGAAACACCCCATTTTAGTAGAAAAGAATTAAAAGATGGTGCACGTCTTTCTTGTCAGGTAAAGGTGAAACAAGATATGAATATCACCATACCTGAAGAGGTTTTTGGTATCAAAAAGTGGGAAGCAACGGTCGTAAGAAATTATAATGTAGCTTCTTTTATTAAGGAGTTTGTAGTAGAAATTCCTGAAGACATGGGTTATAAAGCTGGTGGTTATATACAAATTGAAATTCCAAAAGGAGAGGTTAAATTTTCCGACATGGATATTACTGCTCACCCCGAAGAACACGATTCAGCTGATAAGTTTAAAGCTGAATGGGATAAGTTTAAATTATGGCCTTTAGTCATGAAGAATAATGAAACCGTTGAGCGAGCTTATTCGATGGCATCTTTTCCTGCAGAAGGAAGAGAAATCATGCTTAATGTACGTATTGCTACCCCTCCTTTTGATAGAGCAAAAGGTGGTTGGATGGAGGTTAATCCAGGAATAGCCTCGTCGTATATTTTTAATCAAAAGAAAGGAGATAAGGTAACTATCTCTGGACCTTACGGTGAATTTTTTATCAACGAATCTGACTCTGAAATGTTATATATTGGTGGTGGAGCAGGAATGGCTCCAATGCGGTCACATTTGTACCATTTATTTAGAACCTTAAAAACCAATAGAAAAGTTACTTATTGGTATGGAGGTCGTTCAAAAGCAGAATTGTTTTATATTGAACACTTTAAAGCCTTAGAGAGAGATTTTCCAAACTTCAAATTTTATTTAGCATTATCAGAACCTTTAGATAAAGATAATTGGAAAGTAAAAAAAGATATTAATGATTCAGATGGCGACGGTTTTGTTGGATTTATTCATAACTGTGTAATTGATAATTATCTAAATCATCATGAAAGTCCTGAGGATATCGAACTTTATTTTTGTGGACCCCCTCTTATGAATGTTGCCGTTCAAAAAATGGGAGAAGATTTTGG
>TARA_B110000444_G_scaffold261417_1_pt1 | contig 12758 bp, 6 predicted proteins | sample TARA_B110000444 | Tara Oceans TARA_B110000444 (sample SAMEA4398370) | marine metagenome | biome: Polar Biome; feature: [SRF] surface water layer (ENVO:00010504); material: water (ENVO:00002006), including particulate matter (ENVO:01000060) such as... | depth 5 m | reverse complement strand
TGTTTGAGAAAGATATTTTGAATTGATAACTCGCATGTAGAGAATATTTTCTCCGAAAAGAATCTCATAGATTCCGTCTTTCATTTCCTGCAAAGCTAAGTCTTTAGATGAACCTGAAAACATTATCTCCCCCCAGTCTGTGAGATCCAACCTATCGCTCATGAAGATTCACCTCCCAACAATATTGAAAAATCTCTAGAAATATTTGAAAGTTTATGTGTTCCCAACTTAATTTCGGAATAAGACAGCGACTTTTTAGCTTTTTGAAGTTTTGAAATGAGGTCTGTTTTCCACACCAAATCCTCCGGCCCGTCAACAAAGAATGGCCAATCCTCGCCTAACAGTTCCTCATGAAGCTTTGAACGAGTGAGAATGGGGGGGGTGCCCACCAGGATACACTCTAACACTTTCGTGGAAAGTTCCCGTGTCTGGCTCTCGAAATAAGCATCTCGAGCACACCAAGCAAGGTCGGCCGATGCGACGTTCTTGAGAACCTCTTCACGGGGAAGACGATGAATCCAATCGATGTGCTCGTTGGTCTCCAATTTGGAGGTCATTCTGGAACGGAAGGTCGAATCACTGGCTGGACCGTTGTGTATCTTATCGCCGATGACCTTTACTGCAAAATCAGATGATGCGGCATCAAGCAGGGATTCAACTCCCCACAAAGGAGCCATTTTCCCTGCATAAACGATATTCACGGTGCTTTCATCAACATCATCGGTGGTGAATAGAGGGGCTTCGTTTGGAATCATCGGAGGCAACTCCACAAATTGGTTTTCAGGCATGCCTGAGAGTTGCATTAACTCAGTCCGTATGAGAGAGGTTTGGCAGAGGATTTTCCCTCCATTTGCGCAGATGGTTTGAACCAGGGAGGAGGTTAATGCCTTGACTGTGGCAGACCCATCATCATCATGGCCGTAATAATCGGTCAAGTAGGCCCATACTTCAATACCGTCAAGTTGAGACAAATCTTGCACTAGGTCAAAACCTCGGCTGAACACTTTCGTTTGCCCCGGTAGATAATTCGCAAGGCTGTTTACCATGTTCACGTAATCATCGTGGGGAAGTTTGCGACCAAAGTCTTTGAATCCCATTTTCCTTGGGGTGATAATGGTAACGTTGTCCAGCAACAACAGAGGCTGGATTACGGGAGAGGATTCGGCTTCGCTTGCTATGCTGCAGACTACATGAACTCCCGTCGCAGCCAACATTTCAGCCATTGAGGCAAACCATATAGCTGATCCATCAATGAGGTTAAGGTCGACATGATGGGCAAGAAGAATATGATGATGGTGACGTAATTCTTGGGCACGAATAAGATTCTCGGCAACCTGTGGGAGGTCGTTATCCTGCTGTACAAGTGATCGCACTTTCATTACTGATGCTGGCGGTATATTCCTTGGATACAAGTTAGAATGGTGTTGTGTATTCATCATCGACGGTAAAACCGTGCTTCTGGTTAGCCCTTGATTTGGGGTTGCATGGCGATACAATTCCATGGCAACGTAGCGATGATCATAGTGGTCCATGACAAACTGCCGATTTTCGCAACCAAGTTCGTATGCCAAACCCTTGGATTCAATCATTAGAAGGTCATTCGCTATTTCCTCAACGCTCTCGAAAATCCACTCCATACGATGGATCTCGCTGGCGCCTTCCCAAGGCAGCATATGAACAAGGGTCCGACCAACTGCACCTTCGAGTGGTGCAATATGGAATGATTCATGATCGGAGACCGACAATACGCTCTTCGATGTTGCAACAAAATGTGAAACATCCGGCGTGAAGCCCTCGTGAATGATTTTGTTTTGTTCAAAAAGGTGGGGAAATGAAGACAATAGACCATCATACCAACTATTTTCGTCCAATCTTCTCTTCATCCAAGGATATTCTTTTGGTAACTTGCCCTTTATGTTCAAAGTGGCATTGAGTGATGATTTACAGATCAAATCAAGCATCGCAAGAGCCCGATGAAAGCCCTTCGATTGAGGGGTAATCCCCATCATACCGATACAGGTCGGGTCTTTTCTTTCGACGTTGAGTTTTAGAGATTCAATCCCGTTGGGAATCACAATTCTCTCAAAGTTGTTGTTCAGTCGTGTTTCAAACCGGTCCATGTGGTCGGAAACAAACGATATCTTGTCTGAATGATTAAAATCAATATTCAAGATGTAATCGGTTCGTAATTCTTGTGCGTGGTACCTCACAAATATGGGCCGCTGCCCTCTTAATTTTGAAATTTTTGTAGCATTGCCCAACGCCCATTCGCAGAAGAGAACGTCGTGGGTACTCATGAGGTGCATGAGCTCTTGGTCGTCAATATCCAATGCCCCCGAATGGGTCTTTGACTTCAGTAACGTGACTTCGGCACCCCATGAACGCCAAGTGTTGGCAATCGGGGTGATGAATTTCAAATCATGGCCGACAATCAACACGCGCTGATTCACGGGCAGAACCGAGAGACGGTCGGCTTCGCTTGGTTCGTGAAGTTCGCCAACACCCTCCGAAATCAGGACATTGAGGCAGAAGTCGAGGCCAGCGTGTTCATTTATGTCTGAAGAATATTCGAGACTACGTGTCGTCAACGGTTCCGAACTGCGATGCACTGCGATGTTGTTCACCAACAAAGCGTTGATCACCATCAGCCAGTCGTCGGTTTGCTGAACCGTGGGTGGGAGCGTGACCCAGGCAGGTTTCACGCGCTGACAGAGAACTTGACTGACAAACTGGCTGGAATCCATCACGCCGTGCTCGGGAACATACAATTCGTAACGTAATGGGTCCACACGTCGTAGATGAGACCGGTCGTACGCAGATTCAACGAGACGGACCCACGGATGCAATTTCAAGATTCGACGACGCCAATTTTCCTGCCGTTGGTGTGGGTGGGTTTCATCTCCGTTGATGATGGTTTCAACAATCGTGTTGACATGATTGATGTCGGCAAGAATGCCAACATAGTGATTTAGATGTGCTGTTCGTTCTGCCACCAAAATTGAACCTGACAACACGGCATGGTGCACCTCGCTTTCGGTCGTTGTCGCATCGCACAGGAAAACCGTCGGCGATGCTCGTGAAAGGTCGTTTTGGTTCGGGATGCGAAGGGTTTCTTGGCACGGATGGCCATTCCTGATGGTGAGGTCGAGGTAGACTGGTGCATCAGGCAACCAAGGGTCAAATCGATGTTCACCGGATTGGACCGGCAAATTCGGTGTTAATTCAATCGAACCGGCCGACAGTTGCCAATGGTCGGAAATTGATGCTGGTTCAGACAACCATGAGAGTTGATCGTTGGACGGTACTGATACTTTCACCTGATTCAATCCCAATGGCACACCGGTCAGTCGGCCGTTATTGATGGTTGAGGGCAGTACGTCCAATTCCCACGTTAGAAGTCCTTCAGAAGTATGGCAATGTGTGTATACGCTGGCAATCACCGAAGCCATGCTGCTCCATGAACGCCGTTGCTCAACCCAGGAACGACCGGCTTGGGCCAATTGTTGAATCTTCATTGGATGTTGAATCAATGCACTCAATTTCTCTGCGAGGTCTTGTGCATTTTCCTTTTCAAACAGCAACCCGTTTTTATTGGCAATAACGTGTTCGGCGATGGCGCGTACGTTACTGGCCAGCACTACGGAGCCCATGGCCATCGCTTCAAGGGGTTTGAGTGGAGAAATCATTTCACATACTTCGGCTGAGATTCGAGGGAACGGTGCAATATCAATGAGGGAGTAATAGTCGTTGACAACATCCATCGGTACTCTGCCAATAAATTGTATCATGTGCGAGAGGCCTAACTCCTGTGCTTGTTGTTCAAGATGCGGCCGCATAACTCCGTCACCAACGATTAACACAGCCAAATTGTTGCGAAGCAATTGAGGTAGCAGAGACACGGCTTCCAAAAGTATGTTCAAACCTTCATAATGCAGGAGAGAGCCAACATAACCTACGACCACTTTACCGTTCAACATCAGTGAACGTTCGAGTTGTTCGTTTCGTGGTTGAACCGTAAACTGGTCGCTATCGACACAATTGGGGGCCAGGCTAATCTTTTCGGCAGGAATTCCCCACTCAATCAATTGTGCACGTAATCCATCGGTTATAGCAATGACATGATCGGCTGCATTGGCGACATGCCGCTCGAGGGCCATCTCCAACTGAAATCGATCGCTGCGCCGGTAAGCTTCGTCCTTCGCCGCTCTGCTGAGCGCCCACAATCCTCGCATCTCATACACGAAAGGAATGTTCAGTGCACGAGCCACCATGGCTGCAGGGAAGCCAACCGAATGATTGGAGGCTGCATGAATGGTATCAGGACGTAATTCCATTGCTGTACGAAGCAAGGAATAGGCAGAACGCTCAGCGTAATCTTCCATGGCATAGGCCCCAAATGCTTCCTCAGCGGGGTCGTGGAGGTAGGTGACACCGTCCAACACCGTGTTCACAATTTGTTCTGGTTTGAGGTCGACCTCTTTTCGATCGCAGGGGTACCCCCACCGAGTACGAACATGCAAATCAACACCCAAGTCAAGCAAAGATTTGCAAATGTGATGGGTGCGAGTGGAATAGCCTGCTGTGGTGTAATCCATGCTTGCGTGAATGTGATAGAGGACTCGCCCCGGAACTGGTTTATAATTTTCAACCGGCTTGAGCACATCTAAATTATAGCCATGCAATCTCCAGTTCAATCGTTCTTGAATGGAATTGCGGAGACGTTGACTGGTTTGGTCAGTGGCTGATGAAAGAAGGGAAATGGCATCTTCTGAACGGTCGACTCGTTCAAGACCAACGGCCAAACGACGTAAAAGGCGAGCATCAGAAGCAAGATCAGTTACGTTGGACCTGAAAGCGAGAGCATGCTCAAGACTGCATTCAAGAAGGATGACACCTGCTTGAAAGACAATTTCGCGTTTTCTGCGAATTTCAATCTTCTTTGAATTGAGAAGAGTGGTGACATCGTTCGTGAACGTTGAAAGGTTCTGGCCAGCGAGGTACCGAGTCAATCGTGGGCCTATCCGCTCAATTTCAATTGTCTTCAAATCAAGATCAAGGTTTTGGTCTTCTTCAAGACTTGGTTTCTCTTGCTTGGGAGAAGAAACTGATGGGGAGATTATAATCTCGAGAATCCTTTCCCGCTTGGACTTTTTTTTGATGGTAAAATCCGGAGCACCCAACAGCGATTCTGCAAACTCTGGTTGTCCAATTCGGTTGAAATAGGTATGAAGCGAACGTATCGCGCGCTCGTCGTTCAACATCTCCGGCATGGCTGATAAGCATTGAAACACGAAGATAGCATCCATGGTGCAAAAAGCACGTAAGGTCGCCAATCGGATGTCTTTGCCCACGATCACATCGAATTCTTCGGCTAGACAAGCGGCTTCAGCATGGGCGCGCAGGTTCTCCAAATCAAGCGTCTGGCGCAAGGAATATTCTTCTTTGAGATCGGTTGGTCGGTCCAAACATTGCATAGCGATACCAATCACTGGATTATTGATTTCCTTCAACCGACGAAGACGTCGATTTCGTCGATACCGCTTGAGCATCTTTTGACCTCACAACAATTGTTTCAACGATTCAACGCATCTTTCTGCAGTTTCTCCGTCCCAATAATGAATAGAAGGACGGGCTGTATGTTCAAACGCAAAGACCGACGAACTCTCGATGATATCACCGGGAGTAATCAACTGGTTTGTACCCTCACTGATGGTGATTGGACGTTCTGTGTTGGGCCGTACTGTCAAGCAAGGGAGGCCAAGATAGGTTGTTTCTTCTTGAATGCCACCGCTGTCGGTGATAACACCGTTTGAGGAAGCCACCAAACTCATGAATTCAACATACCCAAGAGGAGGGACACAACGAATGTTCTCGTGGTCAATGTAAGACTGAAGACCGTAGGATTCAATTCGAGACTTTGTCCGAGGATGTATCGGCCAAACCAATGTGTACTGGTCTGCAAGACTGCTGAGTTGGGCCAAAATAAGTGAAAGAACCGATTCATCATCAACATTTGACGGCCGATGCAAGGTAACCACAAGATGAGATTGGAGAATACCAAGTTCTTCTTTCATGTTTCTTGCCCGGAACAACGGCTCCATTTGGACCAGTGTATCGATCATAATGTTACCAACACGAACAATCTTTTTCCCATCGATGCCCTCATATGCTAAATTTTCATCTCCATCAGCCGATGGCGTCCACAACAAATCACACAGATGGTCTGTCACAATCCGGTTCAATTCTTCAGGCATTCCTCGATCGTTGCTGCGTAACCCTGCTTCAAGGTGCACCGTTGGAATACCGAGTTTCGTTGCTGCAAGTGAACATGCAACGGTGCTGTTGACATCGCCGATGACGATGACACAAGCAGGTTGCCTTTCAAGCAAAACAGCTTCATAACGTTCCAAAATGTTGGCAGTTTGCTTGCCATGACTACCGCTTCCCACATTCAACGATATGTCGGGCATACCCATACCAAATTGTTCAAAGAAAATACCGGCCATTTCATGGTCGTAATGTTGGCCCGTATCCACGAGAAAGGGAGTAAATCCTTCCGAAGAGCGAAGAACACGTAGAAGTGGAGCAGCCTTCATTTGATTGGGCCGAGCCCCGACGACAACATGAATTTCCTTTGTCATGTGTTGCGCTGTATTAACTAGCATTTCATTTCATCGCCAAAAACAAAGCGAAATGATTCGTATAGACTATACCCGAAGCCTCCTTGGAGGAAACATGGATGTCCGTATCGATCTTGAACAATCTCGTATCGTTGTGTCGCTCTCTGCTTCAAAGAAAGAAAGAGAATCTATTTATGGCGAAAAAATGGCTGACTTACTTGAGTTTTCAATCGCTTCTAACGGACCGATCGACTTCCGCATGGTCCACCAAGACCATCTCGCCCTGATCGTTTTGTTAGCGGCTCATCCTTTCGCAACAGGGAAATTACCTATCCCCCTTCATGTCTCAAAACAGTTTGAAGAAGCAACACGAATCTTTTCCCGTTATCGGCCAGAATTCTTGTCCACATCCGGAAAACCGTACACCTCGACATCCGACGGAAAGCCAGGTCTCGCATTTTCGGGAGGAATGGACTCAACGGCAGCACTTGCGTTGATGCCGAACAAAACCGTTCCTGTTTTTCTTGATCGCCCGCACCGGGCCAACACGACACTGTACAACAAATCCGCTGCCAAAGCAACATTGGCGTTTCTTGAGGCAAAAGGCGTTCCGAACATCGCTATCAGCACGGATGTTGAATTCATTCGGAACCCTGTTGGGTTTCCAACAGATTTGGCGACGGGGATTCCGGTCTTGGCTCTTGCCTCCCACTTTCAGTTTGATTCCGTTGGATTTGGCACCGTGATGGAATCGGCCTATCGAATTGGGCACGAAAGATCTCGCGATTATATTGAGTCACCCCATTACAAAGTTTGGGCCCCTTTGTTCTCAGCCGCTGGTTTGCCGTTGTTCTTGCCCGTAGCAGGCGTGAGCGAAGTCGGCACGAGTACCATCGTTCATCGCTCGCCCTACAGAGGAATGGCCCGTTCTTGTATACGCGGTGATTGGCCTCAAACCTGCGACAATTGCTGGAAGTGTTTTCGAAAGCAATTGATTGAACACGGCATCAATCAAACGGATTTCAGTGAACACCAATTCCTAAAATCCCTTCAATCAAAAGAAGTTGTGAGCAAACTCTCTGCAGAATTCATCTCTCACGAAAATGTGTTGGGGTGGGCGTTGAATAAAATTAAGCGGGGTCCAACGCTCGATGTGTTGTTCAACCGCCTAGTTGCTTCAACATATTCACTAAAGCACCTTGATGCATTTTATCCACCGGCGATAAACCTGGTCCCTCCTAAGTACAGGTTGCATGTTCTCGAGCAATTGAGAACCTATCTCCCAGAAATGAAAGAGGCAGATCAATGGCGAATGATTGAACAAGATTTCACAGAACATCTCAATACGCCTCAACACCGAAAAAACGTACACACATTAATGACCTTGCTTAAGAGTTAAGCAAGAGATGAGCGACATTGTTCGAGCCGTTGACTTCAGGGTCTATTGGGGGTGGATAAATGGTGAGCAATTTCTCAATTCCTTGCCCAAGAGCCGCTACATGCGGCTCCAAGACAACCAACCCCCACCCCTCTTCTTCGGCTTGCTGGCATCGCTTGACTTGATCGTCCATGCCCGTATCGGTGTTGGGAATGAACAAGGTGGGCACCCCAAATGTACGCATCTCCTGATAGGAATTGTAGCCGCCGGCCTGAACGGCCGCATCAAAGCCTTCGATGTAAAGCGAATTGGGGTAATCACGAATCACGCGCAGACGCTCGTGGTGCACGTCAAGACGCTCTCCCAACATGGATTCCCCAAGCACCACGTGGACATTTTCGTGTGAAAACAGCCCCTCAAGCACCCGATTTAACACCCCTTCAATGTCGTTAATACGCCCTGCGCCCAGTTGAACGTAGACGACTTTGGCGTCATCGGGCACCGACAAGCGGGAGCGGGCGTAGGCTCGGTCCCAAACGTCTTCAAAGTCCATGACTCGGATGGGCGGCACGATGTGTTGGCCCGCGTCTGAGTTCACCGCTTTACCTTCGCTCGGCACGATAACCCCCTCAAAGAAAGAAGCACTGTCGACAGGAGTAGACGTGCTTGACTTCATTGAACCGCGCTTCATCCACCACTTTTCCATGGTGGGCTGAGAGGCGATGGCGTTTAGCATTCCACGGTAGGGAAAAGCACCGTCAAACATGAACCATTTTGGCCGATGGGTCTCAAACACTAAATGCAGCATGTCTTCAACCAACCCATTCCATTGAGAAGCAGTCATGTCCTTATGCATGTAACCTCCTGCGAGATGGTAAGTTGGGAACTTCTCATTGTATAGCACATGGAGGGTGGGCATAGGCGTGAAAAACACGATTTCAAGATCTGGGTCGGCCTTTCGTAGTGCGCGAGCGACGGCATACATCCGTGTGAAATGGCCGAACCCAACACCGTTTGTAGGAAAGAGAACGATACTGTGTTTTCTCTCGGCAAAGTCCTCGACAACAACCGAATCAGAAAGCATCAGTGGACGCTTGCCAAGGCGTTGCAACCCGAGTTTGAACGCCAACAGCGGGAACGTTATCGGTAGGGCAAATAGCCGCCACGGTCGCCGAACAGCCCTAGTAAGATGGAAACCGAGTTGAAAAGAAACGGTGTTTCGAAGGCGGCGTTGTTCTCGCTCCAACCGTTTGACTTTCTTTCGAAGCGATTCTTCGGACGGCCCTATTGAGGATGATGCCTCAAACTGGTCCGCCTCATCCATATCTAGCGCCTGACCTCTTGACTTCTTGATGTTTGGGCAACGAGAACGTAGCAAAGGTTTGTTTGGAGGTTTCACATGTCCAAGTCAACATTCAACAACGCATAAGGTTCGGCCATCCATTCAAGGTAGGATTCGGTTTTCTCCCTGACAATGGACCTCAATGGTTCTTCGATCAGGTTCAGGCCTGGTTCGTATGCCTTGTCCCACCATGATAAGTCGTCTGCAATGTGTTCAATCAGGTGAGGAGCAAGGTGTTCTAAATTTTGAATTTTTAATGCCCACAATGCATGTTGCGCCGTACGAAGTGGTTTCTTGTTGAGGTAGGTGGAAATCTCTTTGCTTGTTGCGTCAATCTCTCGCCCAAGCGGCCCATTCTTGTGAAAACACTTCCAACAAGTCCCACACCAGCGATCTCCATTCCCTCGAAGGCACGAATTAACAACATCGGCGAACACGCTCTGGTTACAAATCTTCAATGCGCCAGCTTCAGAAATGTGATTGATGGGCAAAACATAGGATAACCCGGCTTTCTCGAACTTCTTAGGCCAATGGTTCCAATAATAGGAATTTTGAAATTCCCGAAACTTGAGTCCTTTTTCCAACCAAGTATTCTCGATGACCGTACCAAATGAAATTGAGCAGAGATCGAGATGATCAGCAAGGAGGATAAGATGCACACATGCTGCATTGGCGGATGAAAAGCCTGTTTGCAACTCATGATGAGTTCGAATCTTTTCATGATTTGAAGGAATGCAAAGAATCGATCGGCCGGTTCGCTTCTCAATAGCCTCAAAGGTCGAATGAGGAAGAGAATGGTTCAACATTGATGTGAAATTTCGCTCATGGTAAGCCAAAATGGTGTCCTTAGGCAGCAACAACATGGCAGCGGTTGAATCAACCCCTCCTGAATAAGAGAGCGAATTGTTCGCCCCTGGCATCCGTTGCTCAACAACCCAATGTTTGGTTTCAGGTACCCATGGAAACAGGAGAACTTCGAGTGCCAAATGGAGCAGAGCCGGATGGGTATCGTTCAGCAAGTAACCTTCAGGCATGTCCCAATGCGCCCAACCCCATGGGTGGCGAAGCCACAAGCGATTTTCTTCTTGAGTCCAATTAGATAGCAAATCTGACACGTTCCACGGCTTCTTGTTCTTCGGCTCTGGAATGCCTTCGGCTTCCTCGCGTGCTTGGTTTAATTTTCTCTGGGCCTTTTGAGCGTAAATCTTGTAATCAGCTCGAGGGTATTGTTCAGTGAAGTCGATCAATGGCTTCCAAAGACCTTCATTATAGAGTGAGCGAACGATTATGTCGGTCGCAAAATCATGATTTTGGGTTTCCAATTCATGTTCACATAACCGCCGAGCATGCCTCCATCGTTTTCGATTATAGAGGCGACGTATTTTCCATCGTCTCATCAAACTAGTGACCATGGCGTATCCTCCTACAGTCCAACCGGTGTGCAACATGGACTTTGATTTTCGCCCGTTCATGAGATCATTTGTCTAGAAAACCTAAGATGGGAAAGAGCTGACGCTGAAGTATGGCGAAAGTACTCATCACGGGAGGGGCTGGGTTCATTGGCGCACATGTTGCGAACACAGCTGCACACGCAGGTTGGGATGTTCATATATTGGATCTTGTTGCTCAACATCCACAAATCCACCCGAAAATCAAGTTCATACAGGGTGATGTTCGAGACAAAGGTACGGTCGAGGACATTCTTAGTGGATGTGAGGCAGTTGTCCATCTAGCGGCGCAAATTTCAGTACCTGATTCTTTCGCCGATCCTGAAAAAACCCATAGCATAAACGTTGAAGGAACTCAAATCATTCTTGAAGCATCACGTAAATTTGGTGTGGATAAAGTGATTGTTGCGTCCAGCGCTGCCGTTTATGGGAGGGTTGCTTCGTTGCCCCTAAAAGAAGATGCTGCGGGGGATTGTATATCCCCCTACGCTGAAAGTAAATGGGAAAATGAAAATCAAGTCGATCTGTTTCGAAATTTAGGATTAAACAGCATTGCGCTCCGATTTTTCAATGTGTACGGACCGGGCCAAAGTGCAGACAATTCGTATGCTTCAGTGATTCCAAAATTTTTAGATTTAATGATTCAAGGGAAAAATCCAACCATTTATGGCAATGGGAAACAGACAAGGGACTTCATACATGTGGATGATGTTGCGGGAGCGATAATCAAATTACTTGAGTTGGACGCTCCATATGTCTACTCCGTAGCTAATGTTTGTACAGAAAAAGAGCATTCAATCTTGGATATTGTGAGCATTATTACCAAGGGTCTGAACAAAACAAACCAAGAGATAAACTGCCTGTTTGAAGAACCAAGAGAAGGTGACATTTTCCATTCATGTGGAAGTAATGGGCGTTTACGCTCAATGATATCATGGAAGCCAGAATTTAATTTTGAAGATTCTATTTTGAAACTTACAAGGCTGACAAACGGACAGTGATCTCATGAAAATTTACTGGGTTACCGTGCGCCAAATCGGTGATTTATGTTCTACGACAACTGTTGCATTGGCTGAGGGATTGGTTTTGAAAGGCCATTCTGTTACAGTTTTAGGGCCTAAATCACCTCTAAACACTTCTTCAAGCCAATGGAAGCACATCGAATTGGAACAATCATCGATAAGGGGGCTGAAGGCGATTAGTTTAGCTCGCGCCGCAGTTCAGTGGTTCAAAGAACACAACCCATCCGATGTCGATGCAGTGATATTAGACTGGCAAATAGCCTCAAGAGTCGCACCCCTCCTCTTATCGTTTGGATGGCCCATGATTCTCATGGATCGTTCACCTCCCGCAGATGTGTCTTTCTTGGCTCGTATTCAGTGGAGAGAATGGAAAAAGTCATGGAAATTGGTAGAAAATCAGACTATTTTACGGGGATGTGTCGTTTCAAATTTACATTCAAAATTCATTCAGGATAGATTCGCAATCCAATCTTCGTCTATTCACGTGTTGCCAGCAGGTGTAGATCTCCAGCTTTTTAATAAGGTGGATGAAAATAAGTTGAGCGATGGTTGGCGTTTAGTATATCATGGGCGTCTTGATAAACACAGAGGAGTTTTATCTCTTCCAATGTTGGTCCAGAAATTGAATTCAAATGGTGTCGCTTCGAAACTCACACTCATCGGAGAAGGTGATGCGTATCAGGCCCTCAAAACTATGGAACAAAAATTCAATTGGATGGAAGTTCACCCAAGGATGGAGCATGCCAAGGTTGCGAAAATACTTTCATTACAACACATTGGACTTCTTCCAATGCCAGAATCTAAGGTTTGGAAAATCGCCAGTCCTCTAAAAAGAAGCGAATACCTAGCATCTGGTCTTCTAATATTAGGGATCAAGCACGCAGGCCACCAAGTATCCAACAATGAAATGGAGTGGATGAAGCTCTTTCCGCAACAAGAATTTCACAA
>TARA_B110000444_G_scaffold28385_1_pt1 | contig 12759 bp, 8 predicted proteins | sample TARA_B110000444 | Tara Oceans TARA_B110000444 (sample SAMEA4398370) | marine metagenome | biome: Polar Biome; feature: [SRF] surface water layer (ENVO:00010504); material: water (ENVO:00002006), including particulate matter (ENVO:01000060) such as... | depth 5 m | reverse complement strand
GCAGGTTACAAATATAACTATCCTTGGGATTCAGGTATTAATTTTGCGGCTTCTATGGTTAGCTTATTTTATGGAGAAGGTGATTATAAAAAAACTATTAGGATTGGTTCAATGTGCGGATGGGATTCTGATAATCCAACTTCAACATGGGGAGGTCTTTTGGGATTACTTTATGGATTTGACGAACTTCAGACACATTTTAATAAAAGTAATTTTTCAGATAATTATAATATTGAACGTTCTCGATTTAATTTACCAATCCCCTTAGATAATTTCACTTCAATGGCAGAGCGGGGGATTGGAATCATTGATAATATTGTAGTTGATGAAATGAATGGGTTTATTGAAAATGACAATTGGATGATTCCTTTAAAAAATTCTACTATCAAAAAAGATGATATTAAAGAAACTAAAGTTCCATGGGTTATTATTGAAGACAATGACAATCGGTGGAAGTATAAAAATTTTGAAACAAAAAAGAATCAGTGGAATGCTTCAGGTGCTTCTCTCACATATGGCTATAATAATTGTGAAGCTGAAATTAATTTTGAAGGAACAGCTATTCAATTATTTTCATATAAAAGTTTTAAAGGAGGAAAAATTAAAATACTTCTTGATGGGCAGAATTTTGGTGAATTTAGTTTAGAAAATTATTTCAATGAAAAAGGACAATATTTTATTAAGATTTTTGAAAAGTTAAATCTTCAACCTAAAAGACATACCTTAAAAATTATCTGTGACTCTGAAGCGACTGAGAAGACTATTGATATGATATCTATAATTCCTTAAATGTGAAAATAAAATTATAGGAAACAATTTGATCTGATTTTTTTTCAAAAAGAGATTCTAGGTTATTTGATTTTCAACCTAAAACAAATTAAATAAACAAAATAAGTATTGTCATAATAAAGCCTAGAATGGAAAAATAAATACCTCTTTTAAACACATTAGTTCCGGGTAAGAACATCCAAAAAGCAGAAATGACAAAAAAGAGGAGAGATACTCCAAAGAAAATATTTAACCAATAAACAGGACTTTTTGTGGTTGCTTTATGCAGTTTTTGCATTTTATCTAATAAAAAAGGAACTTTTTTAACTTTATAAGTAGCTTCTCCAGTTTTCATATTGTATTGCCCTTGATTAAAGAAATAAAGATCACCCTTGTTTTCTGTGAAATTTAAATCTTTTATTTTGAGTTGACTCCCCAACAATTTAGAGTCAAGCATTGGATTGAGTTGTTTACTTTCAATAACAATTTTTTTAAAGGTATCATCTTTTCTAAAAATAAGAGTAATTCCGCTAATTGCATAAACTGCCATAATACCTACAAGGTAAAAACCTAGATAGCGATGAATTAATCTAAAATAATAGCTACTATTTTTTTTCATTTTGTTTAATTTCAAATTATTTTATATACTTAAAGTTTAAATTGAACCGTTAAATAAAAATTTCTATTTGGTGAAGGAATTATTCCAGGTCCAGGGTATCCAGTTGCTCTTCTTGTAAAATAAGCTTCATTTAATATGTTATTGACACCGAATTCAAATCTAAATCTACCTTTTGAATAGGCTGAAGAAATATCTAAGACGTCGTAAGCTGGAATTAATCCAATCACACCACTAAGATTACCGCTGAGTGCGTTTGACGAGTCAGAATATTGCTCAGAAAGGTAACTGTATTGGATATTAAAGGAATAATTTTGATAACCTATCTTAATACCTGTTTTTACATTAAATTTCGGAACAAATTCCACTTTTTTCCCCTCTACACCTGGAGTAATTGATGTTGTATATTTTGAATCAATAAGAGAGAAGTTTATGAAATAATTTAAAAGAAAATCATTGCTTTTAAGATTTGAAATTTCTTTGATATTGAAATCAAGTAAAGATTCTACTCCATAAAGAAGTGCATCGCCAACATTTCCTCTTTCTGTTTTAACACTTCCATCATTGAATTTTTTTTGAATGAACCCAATTCTATCATTGTAAAAAATTCTGAATACGTTAGCATCAAAAGAAAATGCTTTTTTTAGTTTTCCTCGAAGACCCAAATCAGTTGTAAATCCTTTTTCATCCGAAATATTTGGATTAATAATATATGCGGGATTAATTATACTAATATCTGAAAAAGTTACAGAGCGATAGTTTTGTGATATATTTCCATAGAATTCTAATTTTTTAGAAGGCTTATAGCCAATACCTAATCCAAAAAGAGCAAAGTTTCTTTTTCTTTTTTCATTAGTAACAAATGCCTGATTTTGAATTACATTTCCTGCTGCATCCGTATTTATTCTTTTGTATTCACCAAAAGCACCTGTTTCGATAAACTCAAAACGAATCCCGGGTGTAACAGATAGTTTTGGAAGAACGTAAATAATATTTTCTGTAAACACTGCTAAGTTTTTATTTGGGTATTCGTATTTAGACTGTTGATTGTAATTGGGATATTTATCTAGTTGGAAATTAAAATTAGGATTGATTCCATCAGATCCAGGACCTTGTTGAGATGTATTATCTGATTTGTAATATTTACTTCCAATTAAAAAAACGGACTTTAAATTACCTAATTGATAACGTTTTAGCCATCTTAGTTCAATTCCAATATTTTTAAAATCACCCTTGATTAGATCTCTTTCTTGATTTGGATCAATCTGACTTACTCGGTTAGATCTAAAACCAATTGCATTTCTCTGGGCATCTAAACCAAATAAATTGAAACTAATATTTGAATCAGAGTTAAAGGAATGTTGAAATTTTACATTGTATAAAAGCCAAGACAAAGCAAACCAATTTCGCGCTCTATTACTCTGATAAGGGTTTTCTTCGAACATGAAATCAGAGAGTCCACCTCCTTGTTGAGTTAAATAATCAAGGTAGGTTACCTCTGCTGTTATTGAAGTTTTTTTAGAAAAATCATAGCCAACTTGAAAAAAAAGGTTTGATGAATTAAATTCAGAATTCTTTCTAAACCCTCTTCCTTTTTTTAAATTAACAAAACTGATGTACTTAAATTTTTTTAATGAACCTGAAGCCAGCGAAAAATTAGTCAATAGGTTATTTGAACCAACCGTATTTCTTGTTGTAAATGTAAAAGGTTTAATGGGGTCAGGTTTTTTTAATTTAAAATTTATTAAGCCTCCAAATTGAGTGCCGTATTGTAAAGAAGCAGCTCCACGTATAATTTGAATCTCCTCCAGACCTTCTGCTGGTGGAGTATAATAACTTTCCGGATAACCCAAAACATCTGCACTAATATCGTATCCATTTTGGCGAGTATTGAAATTTGATGTCCTGTTTGGGTCCAGACCTCTACCGCCTATGTTTAGTTGTAAACCCGCATCGTCATTTTGATAGATATTAAGTCCTGGAATCTGATTAAAAATTTGTCTTGAATTATTTGTGGCCAGGTTCCCCATTGACTTCTCGATAAGAATTACTTCATTTTTTTTACCTGCATAAATCTCTGTTTTTTCAAAATCATCCATTCTTTTTAGAAGAAATACTTCTCTTCTTTTAGCACTAAGTATAACTTCTGAAAGTTCCTCTACCTTAAGTTCAACTCTGAGAAAAGGATTTTCATTTTTATTAAAATCAATTAATTTTTTTATTGATGGAAAACCATCAGAAACAAATATTAACTCAGCACTACTAGAAAAAAGTTCTAATTCAAATTGTTCATTTGTTCTAACTTTAGATAAAAAGCCATTGGTTTTTTCATAAATATTAACTTCTAAACTAGATTCTATATTATCATTCAAGACAACTATACCCTTTAATATCTTTTGAGAAAAAAGGGTGGTTGAAAAAAGTATAAAAAATAGACTAAAGGCCTTTAATTTTATCATTTAGGGGTAGTATCCAATTTTTATTATAAAACGATTCCTGGGTATTTAATAAATTAAAATCTGGGTCAATAAATCTCTGATTAATACGACCGTTGAGAGCAACAAAACTGTCAGCAAAAATCTGAATATTTTCATGGCCTTGGCTTTTAAAGTGTTCTCCCAGATAATGTGCGTATTCCAAAATGAAATCAGGCTGAAAACTCATTTGTTTTTCTTGAAAAGGAGTTAAAAAATCTTTATTTCTAACATAAAAGAATTTCTTAGTGATACTATCTTGTATTTTAAATGTTGTGTATCCCCTTTTTTCTACTAACATTACTCTCCAGGAGAATCTGTAGCCTTGTTCATTCCAAAATAGCTCGCCGGGATATAGAATATATCTAAATGGAAATATTAATTGAAATAACAGAAAACAGGATAATGATAAAAAAACCACCCTATTATTTTTTGTGATTATAAATTTATTTAATCTGATTTCATTGATTTTAAGTCCCAAAAATAATTGGAGTTTCTTAATAATTAATCGAATGAAATTTAAAAGTTTAATGTGAAGACTTGCATCAAAAAAGATGACTGCACTTGAAATCATAATGTAGGGGAACATACCAATTGAAGGAAAAAATACTTTTGTCAAAGCATGGAAAATAATTACGAATATAAAGGCAATATATTTTGTTCTTTTAAAAAGTAGAAAAAACGGAATAAGAACATCATAAAGCATTGCAAACCAACTCGCTAAATAATGAGTTTCTTTTAATTGCAAAAGGTTTTGACCAATAATTGGTAAATCGTATTTTGACTTGAGCCATAAAGATAATGGTTGTGCTTCTATAAGCCAATCAGAATTTATTTTCGCAATACCGGCAAAAAAATAAACAAGGCAAATAAAAAGCTTTAGTGAATCTATCGTCCAAACAGGTATCTTGTCAAGACTTTCACCAGTAATGTAACTGTCTAAAGAAAAATACTTTCCAGCCGGAAGAAAACACATTATAAAGGCAATACAGCTTGTTAAATAATAGTGATTTAAGTAAGTAGTTTTATCTATGAGTTCTATATAAGTAAAGACGAGAAAGAAAGTAATGATTGACGCTCTATACTTATATCCTAATGCAACAAACATTGAGGAGATAAGACAAATTATAAAAAGCAGGTAGATATAAACCCCAAAATCATTAACCCATTCAAAGCCATAGTATTTAAAGTGAAATACAGGTTTTATATAAAGTGATTCAATCCAATCTTTAGACCAAAATCTAAGTGTAGAAAAAAACATTAATCCCCCAAAAGTGATTCTAAAAAAAGCCAGTGTTGAAGGGTGTCCTTTTTTTTTCGAATAGTAATTATGAATAATTTTATACATATCTATAAGCTTAATTCTTATCGATGTATAAATTAAAAATACTAGTCACCATCGGCGTCGGCATAATCAATATTAATGTTTAATTTTTGTAGCAAGTTTACTTTTAAAAATACAACGTTTGCTTGGATTATATCATATGTGATTAGCATTTCAAGATTATCTTGCCTTATCTGTTCACTGAAATCAGTATTTAATTCTGTTAGTTTTGTTTTTATTTTTTTTAATTGTTCATTTATCTTTTCAGCAAGCTTATCGTCTTGATCAGACTCCATATAGCTCAGGTAGTCATTAATACTTAAACCTGAAGAAGTAATATCATTTGAAAATCTACCGTTATAAAAGTTGTCTATTGCATCTGTTGCTTCAAGGATAAGGATTTTTGAATATTTTTTTCCATGATAAGCCTCAATTCTGTCAGGTAGGGGTCCATCAGAGTATCTTCCTGCAGGAATAGCAATTTTGTTTGCTCTATACCCTTTTTCGAAGTAAAAAATAAAATCATTAATAACTTGGTTTATACTTGAAGTAGATGTATTATCTGTAGATTTAATGAATTCGTCTCTAAATTCATCATCCCAACTATCTTTTACTTGAGTTGTTAACTCCATCATCTTATCAATTATTTCTAAGAAGTATTTACCGTATTTTGAGTCTTCTGAAGTGTATTTTAAAATTATTTCTTCTTCATTTTGTCCAATACCAAATAAAAGGTAATCTAAACCATTAAATCCTTGTGAAGAAAAATTAGAAGAAGCGTTAAGATCGTAATTCTGATTAGATATGTTATTCTCTATTCTATTAACATTAGCAGGGTAGAGATTAATCCTATTTTTGTAATAAATTTCTTCTGCTAAACCAACATCAAACATTTCTAAATGTTGCCATTTCAAAAAACTGTTGAGCCACTCTTCTTTTAAAACTGAAAGGGTCTCATTTGAAGGCTCATTTACAAATATAGAAGCAGAGTTTTTAAGTTTAACTAGTGAATTTTCAAAATTTATAATTGAAGGTATAATAATATTATCAGCCCAGTTTGTTAGCATTTGTTCATGATCAAATGATGAAACTACCGCTGTTTGTGATGTTGAATTTGAATTATCGTTATCTGTTGAAGCTGTTAATTCTGTTATTGTTGTTTCAGTATCAATTTCTTCTAAATCACTTGAACACTGAGTTGAAATCAGAAAAATTGATAAAGCAAAAAGTAGATTATATTTTTTCATAGTATTAAAAAAAGCAAGTGCTTTTTTTAAGCACTTGCATCATTGTTTAATTAAATTAAACTTAACTCTTCCAAATAAATTCGTTTATGGTTATAATATAAATTTATGGTAGTGTTAATCCTGTTGCTGAAGCAACTTCAGCTGCCATAGCAGTTAATTCATCCGCTGTTCTATCCCAGAAACCTCCGTCTCCAGCAGAAAGTCTTGCAAGTAAATCATTTACTTCAGTATTTGTCATGTAAGGATTACCCGTGGAGTCTTTTGTAAATTGAAGACCAAGAATAAAGCCGTAAGCTTCTGATAAAGCATGTAATGCATCTGCCCAATCTCCATTAGTAATATCCTCAGCACCATCAACTAAATAAGATTGTGCCTTGTAGCCAACAACCTTAGAGATTTCAGAAGAAATTATTGCTGCCTGCTTGTCGCGCTCAACATAATCTTTATTAACTATGGCTGCTCTTCCTGCAATGAATGCATTGTATATTTTAGCAGATATACCTTCTTCGTTAGATTGAGAGTTAACTTTATTTAAATAATAGTTTAGATTCGCTGTATCCTTTCCAGTTGCGGCATCTCCAAGACCAGATTTGAATTGGCTGTCAAGTCCATTTAAATATCCAAACCCTTCATCCCAGTAGTGCTCCATATTAGTTATGTAATTTTCTGGCTGACTATTGCTGTAGCCGAAAATTCCAGCATCGTTGTCTTCTTTTGCGCCATCGAGTTTTGAAAATGATAGATAGCTGTTAACTATTTGATCTACTTGAAGGGCACCTATGAGTCCTTTTGAAAAAACTTGGTTTAATTCAAAACCTTTTGCATTAACTTTTACCGTTCTTGAACCATCAGCTTCTGTGTACTCTCCAGCAACACCAGAGGATGCTGTTGTTCCAGCAGCTACAGCTGGAGCTACAACAGTTGTAAATTCAGTAATCCAACCATCAAAAAGAGGCTTAACAGTTGCCGAAGCGACAGGTGAAGCAGCTGTTTTGTTACCAACCTTCTTACTTCCATCTAAAGTAGAGTCTGTAAATCCTGTCCCTGAATTAAACATAGTGTTTAATAGTTCCTGGGTGGAAGCCGTATCATTCATGTCTTTTTTCAATTCTGTAGCCATTTTAAGCCTAGTTGTTTGGCCTGAATAATATACAGTTGATATTCCATTTCTAGTAAATGAATATTCTTGAGGAAGAACATAAATATTATTTGTTTCTATAACTGTAACCGTTTCTGTAACCGTTTCTTTGACTATTCTGTCTACATATTCATACTCTGTTATAGTTTCAGTTTCAGTACAACTCGAAAATGATATAAGAGCTAAAAAGCTCAATAAAATTTGTGATTTCATGTTTTTTTATTTATAATTAGTCTAAATTAACGTTGCAAACATAAAAATATTTTTGGAAATAAAAAAGTTATTTAGATTAATTATAAATAAAAAAAGGGGGCACCCCCTTCTAACTAGTAGTTGTTAATCTAGACTAATTATAAAATGAAGAATGGTGCCCTTTAATAGAAGAAAAAACTTTAAAAGTATAGTAGTTTAATTTTAAAAAGATATTTTAAAATCTTTATAAAAATAAGGTTATTTATAGTGTAAATGAAAATATCACAATGAAAAAACTATTATGAAAGATATTAAAAGCTCAAATTATGTAATTAATAGTGAATTCCAAAAAGAGGAAAAGTGAGTCAGTTAAAATTGGAAAGAGATAACAATTAATACATTTTTATTTATCAGAATATTTTGAAGAGAAAATGTTTGATGAAAACTTTATTTTTGTCAGGACGGGGTTTTAATTATTTTCTTTTTTGAAGTGAAAAGTAATTATTATTTAAGCTTATTTTTTTTACTAGATTAAATTATAAATCCCCAAATGTTTGAAAATTTTTAATTTCACCGCTTAAAACACCTCTATAATACTCGTTATTTTCAATAATTAAAAGTTCCCCATATTTCCCCATCTTAATACTTGAATCTACCCCAAAAATTTTGTTGTTGTATAATTGAACAACCTCATGGTTTGAAGAATGACCAACAATAATATGTTCAGCATCTAATTTCTTTAATATTTGAGTAAGCTGCCTTTCTGTTAAATCACTGTAAAAATAACCACGATACCAGATTAAGCTTTCTCTACCGTAATAAATGTCATAAAAATCAGTTGACATCATTTCTTCTAAATTTAGGTCAATAGATTCTCTCATAATGTTATTTATCTTTTCAAGACTAATATCATTTTTGGTAATAAAATCTTTGGAAACACCACCGTGAGTAAAAATATTATTATTGATTTTAATGATAGTTGATTTTGAGCGTAACCATCTCCCAATAATTGTTTTATTACTGTATAATTCATCATACTCCAGTCCAATTGAGGTCGAGGATAATTTATATTTTTCATTTATATATCTTAAATCTTTTTGAAGAATCATATACTCATGATTACCGAGAAGAAAATGTACATTACCTCCTTTATTTTTGGCTTGAATTTCAAGGTTATAAATTAACCAAAGAACTTCATTCACTTTATCTCCTCTATCGAAAATATCACCCACTATTACTAAATGGCCATCGCCAAAAGTCCAATTTAGATCTTCATCTATTATCCCATTATTATTTAACAATTCAATTGCTAGATCGTATTGCCCATGGATATCACTTAATGCAGCTATTTTATTTATATTCTTAAAAGTAGATTTATCGGAAGTATATATTGTATCGTATGAATTTTCGGTTAACACGTTTGAGTAAACAACACCGTCAACTATTTTTTTTTCAATCAGTTTGTTTTTTTCTATAAAAACATATGGCCCATCAGAGAAAGTTAAAAGATTTTCCTTAATAGGATTTTTATAAACTTCACTTTCTTGACCCAAAGAAGAGACTGAAACTAGTAGTAAAACAAAAAGTAGTTTATTCATATGTTGTTGATTAATTTCAAGATAGTAAATTTCGTATGATCAGTGTAGACTTATTTGATCACTATCAAAATTAATTTTTAAAAACTTTAATATAAAAGCGAATTAAAATAATCTAATTTAAAAAGTTAAAATTGTAATTGATTAGAGAACAATATTTTGAGATATTTTTATATCTCTAGATGAATTTCCAATGTGCAATGTGTAGGTTCCTTTTTCTAAAACCCATTTGGAATTAGTTTCATCCCAATAGGTTAAATTTTTAAGTGGAATCTTGATGGAAATTACTTCTGAACGATTAGGCTTTATAGATGAAGTCTTTAAAAACCCTTTTAATTCTTTAATCGGACGATCTATTTCAGATTCATTTTTGGAAACGTAAACCTGAACAACTTCTTTGCCTGCGAGATGACCAATATTATTTACGGATAAATTAATAATAAGGTTAGTTCTGTCTATTTCTGTAGTAATAGCTGAATAGTTAAAAGCTGTATATGAAAGTCCATACCCAAAAGGATAAGATACTTCTAATTTACCTTTATCAAAATGCCTGTATCCCACATATATCCCTTCTTCATAATTTGTATAATCCTCATTAGCAATCTTTTTAGAATCGGGAATATCCCTATTAATAAAAATATCCATAATATCGATAGCCTTTCCATCTAGAGGAAAGTTTTTATGGGAGGCATGATCGTTTACGTTTATTGGGAAGGTCATCGGAATTTTACCACTTGGGTTTATATTTCCATTTAAAATATCTGTTATAGAATTACCTCCTTCTTGACCGCCTTGCCATGCTAGTAAAATTGCATCGGGCTGATCTTTCCATGAGGCAGTTTCAATGACTCCACCAATATTTAAAACTACAATTACTTTTTTCCCTTTTTCATGAAAAACCTCACATGTCATTTGAAGTATTTTTTTCTCAAGCGACTTGAGAGAAAAGTCATTAGCTTCAACTCGATCACCCCCTTCACCACTATTTCTGCCAATAGTTATAATTGCTAAATCACTTTCGGAAGCAATTTTTTCTAATTCTTCTTTCGAATAGTTAATTTCGGGAGGTGAATATTGTTCAAATACCGATTGAAATCCCTCTGGTTTTACAAAGGCTTTAATATTTGCTTTTTTATGCGATTCATAAAATTCTTTTGCAGTGGGATTTATTTCATATCCTGAATTTTCTAATCCTTCCTCTAATGAAATCGAATATGCTTCATTAACATCACCCGATCCAGTTCCTCCAGTTATTAAGTCATAAGAAGTTACCCCTAAAAGAGCTATTTTTTTCGATTTATTAATGGGAAGCGTTTCATTGTTTTTTAGTAATACTATTCCTTCAGCAGCAGATTTTCGAGCTAAAATTGCATGCCCCTTAAGAGGTGGGTTTTCATTATACTGGTAATTATTCATTTTTTTTGATTCTAAAATTAATTTTAGAATTCGACTTACAGAAGTATTAATTTTTTTTAAAGAAAGAAGACCTTTTTCATGTCCTTTAATAAGAGCTTTCCATTGAATTTTTGTTCCAGGCTCAAGTAAATCGTTTCCCGCATTTACCATTGCAACAGGATCATTGCCTCCAAACCAGTCAGTCATAACTAATCCTTTGAAACCCCATTCTTTTCGCAGTATATCGCTAAGTAAATAATTGCTTTCCGAAACATGCGTACCATTTACTTTGTTGTAAGATGACATTATTGTCCAAGGCTGAGATTCCTTTACAATTATTTCAAAACCTTTAAGATATATTTCTCGAAGTGCGCGATCAGAAATATTTACATCATTATAAAATCGAGTAGTCTCTTGATTGTTAGCCACAAAATGTTTAACGGAGGTTCCTATACCATTAGATTGAATTCCATTTACCATAGCCGCTCCAATAAATCCAGTTAGGTATGGATCTTCGGAATAATATTCAAAATTTCGACCACAAAAAGGGTGTCTATGGATATTAGCTCCTGGGCCAAGAACCACATCTATTCCATACTCTAATGCCTCTTTTCCCATTGCATTTCCAACCTTATATACTATTTGAGTATCCCATGTTGAAGATAAAAGTGTACCTATGGGAAAAGCAGTGCAATAAAAGCTTTTATCAGTTCCATCTCTTTTTGGTGCAATTCTTAAACCAGCAGGACCATCTGAGAGATAAATCGTTGGGAGGCCTAATCTTGGAATAGGAACAATAGTTCCGACTGCACCAGAAACACTAGTTTTTGACTTATCTATCATTAAACCAGAGGACATCCCCGAACCCTTGAGTAAGTGAATTTTTTCATCGATATTCATTTGCATTAAAAGATCTTCAACTCGCTCGTCAATTAATCTTCGGTTATCCTCATAAACATCTAATATCTGGTTACCATTTCGATCTAAAAAGGTATATCCTTCAGAGGTAAGTTCTTTAAAATCTGTTTTTTCAATATAATCATTTTCAAAATCAAGAAAACTGGAGTTAACCCAGTATGCCCCTATAGCTGAAGTTAAAATAACAACAACCAGAAGTGCCAACAATATTTTAAGATATACATTTAATTTTTTTATCATAATTTTAAATCAATTACTTTTATTTACAGATAAATTGAATGTTAGAGGTACAATTTTACTTACCAATAAAAGTATAAAAAAAATGAAAGCAATAGTAATTGGCGCCACAGGCGCAACGGGTAGAGAAATAGTCAACCTTTTGCTGAAGGATTCTAATTTTAGTAACGTTTCATGTTTTGTTAGAACAACCCCCAACATTAAACATGAAAAGTTAACAATTCATAAAATTAATTTCTCTAAAATTTCTGAATATAAAAATTTAATAGCCGCAGATGTTATTTTTTCAGCTTTAGGAACCACAGTTAAAAATGCAGGAAGTAAAAAGCAACAATACTTAGTTGACTATACTTATCAATATGAATTTGCTAAAATAGCTTCAGAGAATGGAGTTGGTCTCTTTTCGTTAGTTTCCTCAAGCGGTGCTAATGAAAATTCTCCTTTTTTTTATCCTAAAATAAAAGGGTCTTTAGAAGAAGCTGTAAAGAAACTTAATTTTAATAAAATTCAAATTTTTCAGCCACCAGTGCTTATTAGGCAATCTGATTTAATAAGATCTGGAGAAAAAAGCGCTATAAAAGCTTTAAGAATATTCAATAAATTAGGAATTTTAAAATCTCAAAAACCATTAGCAGTTGAGAATTTAGCCTCTAAAATGATTAGTGAGGTGCTGTTAAAAAATCAAGATAGGATAAAGACCTACGGGCCAAAAGATTTACAATGAATGAGAAAACGCAAAAGTAGATTGATGTGGTTCAAAACAAAACCCTCCACTGGGGGAGGGTTATAATTTAAAAGAGTCAATTTTAATGAATTGTCCAATCGGTATATTTGGAAGTCCAAGTGCCAAGCTCA
>TARA_B110000444_G_scaffold35019_1_pt1 | contig 12760 bp, 11 predicted proteins | sample TARA_B110000444 | Tara Oceans TARA_B110000444 (sample SAMEA4398370) | marine metagenome | biome: Polar Biome; feature: [SRF] surface water layer (ENVO:00010504); material: water (ENVO:00002006), including particulate matter (ENVO:01000060) such as... | depth 5 m | reverse complement strand
TCATTTTAACTTTAAATTATTTAGTTAAATCGATTAATAATTGACGAGTGTATGATATAGTTTCACGGTCAATACTTATGATTATTTATAATAATAAAAACATATTCCCAGATGAACCTGTCAATTAAAGAATCACTATTTACAGGTAATAATTTCATATTAAATTTGGGTCAGAGATTTTCTTATTATTTAAGTGCAATATCACTAAGCTATTGATTCAAAATACTTATTAAAAAATTTATATATTTCCTTGCGTGAATAGAATTAAAATGGTAAAAAAAGTGGAAACGTTTCCACTGGGAGAATGGATTTGCGCCAACCCGCTACAATTAAAGATGTTGCCTCGCTTGCAGGTTGTGGGGTGGGTACGGCCAGTCGTGTTTTAAATAAAAGTGGTCCAACCAGTAACGACATGAAAAAACGTGTTTTAATGGCTGTTGAAGAACTTAGGTTTGAATTTAGTGAAGTTGGCCGCTCTTTGCAAAGCAGTAAGACGCTCACTATAGGTTGTGTGGTACCTTCAGTTGCTAATCCAGTTTATGCTGATGCAGTACAAGGCGCTCAGGAAACGTTCCAATCAGCTGGATATCAAACGTTATTAGTTTGTACTAATTACGATCCTGATATTGAAGCTCAAGCCATTAGAACCTTGATAGCTAAGCAAGTTGATGGATTTGTGCTGACAGTTGGTGATGCACTATCAAGTGAAGGTTTAAAATCAATTCAACGAAGGGAAATACCGCATTGTCTTTTATTTAACATGGCAACTGATAATGAGAAAAGTTGGTCAGTTGACGATCATTCAGCTGCGCTAAACGTGGTTGAGGCATTTGTTGAAAAAGGGCATTGCCACTTAGGGTTTTTAGCTCTCAAATTTAAGAGTTCAGATCGTGCACGAGAACGTTATCAAGGTTTTGTTGAGGGATGCTCTCGCTACAATATGCCTAAACCTGCTTTGTTAGAAATTGATGAGGATAGTCATGCCTTGACTGACTTGTTAAAAGAGTTTTTAAACCAAAATCCAACGCTTACCGGCCTTTTCGTTTCCAATGATTTTCTTGCACTTGAAACAATAAGATGTGCAAGAACACTTGGCCTTTCAGTGCCTGGAGATCTATCGATAATTGGCTTTGATGGAATTAAAGTTGGTGCGATGGTTGAGCCTACTTTAGCAACTATAGTAACAGACCCTAAAGGTATGGGCAGTGGAGCTGCTAGGACAGTGTTGACAACAATAAAAGGTGAAGAAGCGCCAATTCAACCAGTTCCAGAATTAACATTTAGTTTCCGCGCTGGAGGAAGTCTTGCTTTTCCAGCAGCTGAAAGAAAGGGCGACGAAAAGGCTGCAACCCTTTCGCCGCCAAATAATCTAACCAATAAGAACTTAAAAAATCAAAAGGAGAGATCAATATGAAGTATAAACTAGCGGCTACATTTTTGGCAATGACTATTGCATCACCGATATTAGCTGAGGATGCTGTATGTTATAATTGCCCGCCACAATGGGCTGATTGGGCATCAATGTTGGAAGCAATCGATAAAGAAATTGATATCCAGATGCCACATGATAACAAGAACTCCGGACAAACACTTAGCCAACTTTTGGCTGAAAAAAATAATCCAATTGCAGACGTTGCATATTATGGTGTTACAACAGGAATTAAGGCTGGAAATAAAGGCGTAGCAACCGCCTACAAGCCTACAGGATTTGACGATATTCCTGATGGACTAAAAGATCCAGATGGCAAATGGTTTGCAATACATTATGGTACACTTGGATTTTTTGTGAATGTGGATGCATTAGGTGGGGCTGAAGTGCCTCAGTGTTTTGCTGACTTAAAAAAACCAGAATACCGTGGAATGGTAGGCTATCTTGATCCGTCTTCAGCCTTTGTTGGATATGCTGGCGCTGTTGCGGTCAATATTGCATTTGGTGGTGATTTAGGTAATTTTGATCCAGCGATCAAATATTTTAACGATCTTGCTAAAAATTCACCTATGGTACCAAAGCAAACGTCCTATGCACGTGTAGTTTCTGGCGAAATTCCAATTTTGTTTGATTATGATTTTAATGCATATCGTGGTAAATATGAAGAAGATGGAAATTTTGAGTTTGTGCTGCCATGCGAAGGTTCAGTACGGGTCCCGTATGTAATGAGTTTAGTAAACAATGGGCCTAATCCTGAACTTGGCAAACGCGTATTGGATTTTATCTTATCTGATCAGGGTCAAGCTATCTGGACAAATGCTTATTTGCAGCCATCGCGACCAGTTGAATTGCCTGCAGATGTAGCATCTAAATTCTTACCCGCTAGTGACTATGAGCGTGCTGTAGCGGTTGATTATGCTGCTATGGAAAAAGCTCAAGCTGGTTTTGGCGAACGATATTTATCTGACGTTAAATAAAAAATCCTCCCATAGGAGGGGCCGGATTTTTCCGGCCCCATAAAAATATTATGACAAATCGAAATTTTGTACTGGCGTGCCTCACACCACTGTTTATTTTTTCATTAGCATTTCTTGCTTTTCCATTGATTAGATTATTTCTCGCATCTGGAGAAAGTGATGCTGGTTGGACAATCTATCTTGATATTCTTAGGAAGCCTAGATACTTAAATACTTTAGTTTTGACTGTAGTTGTATCACTTGCAACGACTATTGCGGCACTAGGAGTTTCTACTACTGCTGGCATGTTCCTTACACGCAACCGATTCCGTGGTCGAGGAGTGTTGTTATCCGTATTGACGCTGCCACTTGCATTTCCAGGTGTGGTGATTGGATTTCTTATTATATTACTTGGTGGACGCCAGGGACTAGTTAATCAACTTACACCAGGGCATGTTGTATTTGCCTATTCAGCAATTGGCCTTTTTTTGGGTTACCTCTACTTTTCTATTCCTCGCGTTCTGCTCACAGTAATGGCCGCAGCGGAAAAACTTGATCCTGCGCTTGAAGAAGCTGCCCGCACAATGGGTGCCTCTCCTTATCGTGTCGTAGTTGATGTTATCCTTCCAGGATTAATGCCATCTCTAATTGCTTCTGGAGCAATTGCTTTTGCTACTGCGATGGGTGCTTTTGGAACAGCTTTTACGCTAGCAACTAACATCGATGTTATCCCAATGGTGATTTACACAGAATTCACCTTGTCAGCCAACATTGCCATGGCATCTGCATTATCAATTGTTTTGGGTATTATTACTTGGATTCTGTTGCTTTTTGCACGTAGCATGTCGGGCTCAACTGTAGCAGCAGGAGGTTAAAATGTTTAAATCAAAAATCAAAATATTACAGCTAACAGTGACGCTTGCAGCTTGTGCGTTTCTTCTTGTCCCAACTATTTTGTCTATTTTGGCTGGTGTTACAGTTAATTATTTTAAAGGTATTTCGTCTGGATTAACGTTGAAATGGGTTTATAAGGTCTGGGAATTGTATGCTGACAGCATATTTCTTTCGATGTGGCTGGCTATATGTTGTCTAATTGTAACCTTAATAATTGGGTTGCCTGCCGCCTATGGATTAGCACGTCATCCAGGTAGGTTATCCCGCCTTTTAGAAGAGTTTATTTCTCTACCTCTTGCTGTACCAGGTTTAGCACTCGCGCTTGCATTATTACAATTGTATGGGTCTATGAAAGGGTTTCGTTCGTCCTGGACATTTATATTAGTCGGTCATGTTCTTTACACTCTTCCTTTTATGGTTAGATCCATTCTTGCTGTCCTAGCTTCTATGGATCTCAATACTTTAGAAGAGGGTGCTGCCACTTTGGGTGCATCGCCGTGGCAACGTTTCCGTGACATTGTTATACCTAATGCTATGCCTGGAATATTGGCTGGATCGTTAACTGTAGTAACCCTTTCAATCGGTGAATTCAACTTAACATGGATGCTTCACACTCCATATCTGAAAACACTACCTGTAGGACTTGCTGACAGTTATGCTTCAATGCGTCTAGAAATAGCTTCGGCTTATACGCTTGTTTTCTTCGTACTAATTGTTCCATTACTGATGGCCATGCAATGGGCTTCAGCGCGTGCACAAAGGATCGCTAAATGACACTTCGACTTACCAATACTGCCAAGACCTATCCAGATGGTACAAAGGCACTTATGCCAACAGAATTATCTGTCGCAAAAGGTGAGATTGTCTCACTTCTTGGCCCATCTGGGTGTGGAAAGACCACATTACTTAGAATTATTGCAGGCCTTGAAAACCCTGATGAAGGTAGTGAAATTTGGTTTGATAATGACAATGTTACATCATTACCAGTGGAGCTTCGACAGGTTGGAATGGTTTTCCAATCATATGCACTTTTTCCTAATATGTCTGTACGCGCAAATATTGGTTATGGGCTGAAAATGAAAAAACTGCCAAAAGCAGAGATTGAAAGCCGTGTAACAGAAGTATTAGAACTTTGTCAGTTGCAGAAATTTTCTGGACGGGCCACCGATGCACTTTCAGGAGGGCAACGCCAACGTGTGGCTTTGGCAAGAGCAATAGCTCCACGTCCAAGGATGCTGTTGCTTGATGAACCACTATCTGCATTAGATGCTGCTTTGCGTGAAGCCCTACGTGATGAATTGGCAATCCTTTTGCGTGAGTTTAATATAACCGCAATTTTTGTTACACATGATCAAGATGAGGCAATGGCTATTGCTGATCGAGTTGCTGTAATGTCTGAAGGCCATATCGTGCAAAGTGGAACGCCGGAAGAACTTTATCGGAATCCTAATTCAGCCTTTGTGGCAGGATTTGTAGGAAATGCTATGCACCTAAATGGAAAATGTGATGGAAAAATGCTCCATTTAGAAGGAGGGGCGCTTGTATTGCCTAAAGATGGAGCTGGCCAAAATGCTTTTATACGTGCGGAAAGTGTTAAAATTGATGACAAAGGAACCTTATCAGGCCAAGTGGAAAATGTAACCTTTCTGGGAAACCATTATCGTATTGGAATAAAGGGAATTATGCCAGATACACTGATTTCAATGCATTCTGGGCAGAGTGCTCCAAAAATAGGACAGACTGTTAAAGTTGCGATTAGGCCAGAGGAAATTATGCTTCTGCCAGAGGGTGTTAATAAAAATTGACTAAAATTATCCAAATATCTGACCCTCATATCGTACCAGAGGGTGAATTGGCATATGGCCAGGTTGATACTGCGATTTATCTCAAAGCGTGTGTTGAAACAATTAACCGCTTTCTGCCAGAAATTGGACCTGTTGATATGGCTTTCGTAGCTGGTGATCTAACTGATTTTGGCACTGCAGAAGAATATAAAAGATTTTGCAATATAATGGAACTATTAGAAATTCCTTACCGTGTTATTCCTGGAAATCATGACAACGTTTCGAAAATGCGAACTAGTTTTTCTGATAAGGATTGGATGCCAAATAGTGGACCAATAAACTGGACTGCTGAGTTTCCTGATATTGCTCTAATTGGATTAGATACCAATGTTGAAGGTAAATCACATGGACATTTAACTGCAAATTCATTGAACTATTTGGAAGAAAAATTGGCTGTATTTGGAACTAAACCTGTGATCGTAGCAACTCACCACCCACCAGTAATTACAGGTATTGAAAAGATGGATATTCAAAATCTTCGTGATAGTAATAAACTAAAATCTATTTTGTCCACTTACCAAGGGGAGCTGAAACTTGTTTGTGGTCATATTCATCGCAATATTGTTGCTCAGTTCGGCAGTGTAATTTGCCAGATTGGACCAGGGACTTCTCATGCTGTTAGTATGGATTTGCGTGAAGGAGCCCCTAACTGTTTGACAAAAGAGCCTGGTGCATTTCTTTTGCATGAAATCCGCAATGGAATCATAACGCATAGCATTCCAGTTGGTCAATTTGATGGCCCATATTTATTTTATCCAGATAGGTAATAAATTTAATAATCTTCTTCAAAATTTAAAATTATGGGAATGGTTATATTAAAAATATTATTATTTATTTTAAATATGGTGCTTGGATATATAAGTTATTAATAGTAAAAATTGTTCTTGCATAATAATATCAAAGAATAATAGTCAGTCTAATAACAAAATAAATTTTAGGAATTAAATATGGCTTCGTCAAAAAATTCAGTTGTTATAGTATCTGCAAATAGATCTGCAATTGGTTCGTTTTGTGGTTCGCTTTCTTCTTTGCCAGCACATGAAATAAGCACTCATTTAATTAAAGACATAGTCAAAAAATCAAAAATAGATGTTTCTGAAATAGATGAAATTATTTTAGGCCAGATTTTGACAGCTGGACAAGGGCAAAATCCGGCACGGATCGCAGCTATAAATGCTGGTTTGCCAATCGAAAGCACAGCAGTTGGAGTTAATCAAGTTTGTGGAGCAGGGCTGCGAGCTGTGGCCATGGGAATGCAACAGTTAGCATTAAATGATGCAAATATAATAATTGCTGGTGGTCAAGAAAGCATGTCATTATCAAATCACTGCTCACATATGCGATCGCCTACGAAAATGGGAAATGTTGAATTCATTGATACAATGATGAAAGATGGATTATGGGATGCTTTCCATGGTTATCATATGGGCATAACTGCTGAAAATGTGGCAAGGAAATTTAACATTTCTAGAGATGAACAAGATATATTTGCTGTAAATTCACAAAATAAAGCTGAAAGAGCTAAGTCTTTAGGATATTTTAAAAAAGAAATTACAGGTATCCCAACGTATTTTAAGAAATCTGAGATTATAGTTAATGAAGATGAATACATCAGAAATGGGACAACCATAGAATCCATGCAAAAATTGAGGCCTGCTTTCACAAAAGAAGGCACGGTGACGGCTGGAAACGCTTCTGGACTAAATGATGGAGCAGCTATTGTACTAATGATGCGCGAAGATGAAGCAATCAAACGAGGTTTAAAACCTTTGGCAAGAATTGTATCATGGGCTACTTCAGGTGTTGCACCAGAGTTGATGGGCACTGGGCCTATTCCCGCTTCCAAAAAGGCACTTAAAAAAGCAGGTTGGAAAGTTAACGATTTGGACTTAGTTGAAGCAAACGAAGCGTTTGCAGCTCAAGCAATAGCAGTAAATAGAGAAATGGAATGGGACCCTGAAATTGTAAATGTAAATGGTGGAGCGATAGCGCTTGGACACCCTGTTGGTGCATCAGGATGTAGGATTTTAGTAACTTTATTACATGAAATGAAACGTTCTAATAAAAATAAAGGCTTAGCAACCCTTTGTATAGGTGGCGGTATGGGTATTGCGCTTACTGTCGAGAGTATAAATTAAATTTACATATAATTATTGGTTACATATATATCTAACTGCTGCTACATAACCCTCTATTCCAAGGCCTGCAATTACAGCATCTGCTCTATATGAAACAAATGAATGGTGGCGAAACTCTTCACGTTTGTGAACTTGGCTTATATGAATTTCTACGACAGTGCCATCATAGGTATTAAGTGCATCTAAAATAGCTATGGAGGTATGAGTAAATGCTCCAGGATTAATAATGATACCAGCGGTTGTATCGCGCGCTTCTTGTATCCAGTCTATTAATTGTCCTTCGTGATTTGATTGAAGTAATTTTACTGCATAGTCACTATTACAAGCATTTGAGCATAACTTTTCAACATCATCTAATGTCTCAGTACCATAAATTTCAGGTTGGCGTTTACCTAAAAGATTCAGGTTTGGGCCATTAAGTATATAAATATTTTTCATGTAAATCCCTACTCAGAATAGCCTAAAACAGTTTGTAAAAAAATTCGATTATCTATCATATAAGCTCCCGCAGCAAAGTGTGCAAATATTAAAAATATTTATAAATCAGATTAGTAAAAAATTAGATTATTTGTAATCAAGAATTTTGACTAATTGTTTGGCTATTTTCAAGAGCAATGTTTGTTTTGTTTTTTCGTAATTGAGCAGGGCTGTATTCAAATACTTGTTTAAATTTTTGTGAAAAATAATTTAAACTTTCATATCCGGCAGATATTGCAATTTCGATAACTGGCATAGATGTTTGAGTTACAAGTGTATGTGCGTGTTCAAGCCGCATCTCAGTATAAAAAGTATTTACTTTTTTCCCTAAATTTTTTTGAAATAACCTACTGAGCTGTCGTTCACCTATATTACTCAACTTAGCCAATTGTTCACTACTAAGTGGGTCAGAAATGTGATTTTGCATTAATTCAATCGCACAAATTACAGCTGGATGATGAACATTGTATTTTTCTACTAATCCCATCCTTTGAGGATCATTTGCGGATCGAACGCTTGTATAAATAAACCAATCATTTACAGATTTTGCTAATTTTCGTCCGTGTTGCGATGCAATTAATGCACTCATCATATCCATTGGTGCAACACCGCCAGCACACGTATACCTACCATTATCTATCACATACAAGGATCGCTTTAGAAGGTACTGAGATGACATTTCTTGTAATGCTTCGAAATGATCCCAATGTACTGTGAAGCTATGATTGGTCATTACACCGGCGCGAGCAAGCAGTGCGGAACCGCCTGATATCCCACCTAGTTGAATGCGTTTAGATGATAACATTTTTATGTATTTTAAAAGCTTTGAATTTTCATAGGTAATTGGACTACCAGCAGCCACTACAAAAACCAAATCAAAATCATAATTATTATCTTCTATTGGCCTTCCTTCACTAATAATACCAGCTGAAGAGGTGGCGCGTGTTCCTGAAGCAGGAATATATGTTATTTCAAATAAAGTATCGCCTGAAAGATGGTTTGCTGCTCTTAAGGGTTCAACGGCTGACGATAATGACATAAGCGAAAAGCCATCTACTAAAATGAAACCTATTCTTTTTATTTTTTGATTATGCATTTGATTGAATTCATTCTAATAAATATGGTCAATTAAGTCCTTTTTAGACTTGTGGATTAAAAAATTATAGCCTTTTGATAAAAACTCATTTTTTTCAGCTAAAAGTTGCAATTATAATAACTTCTGCTATTCTCCTTATTAAACAAATATTCCTTTAATGCAAGTTTTGATAGGTAAAAGATGAATTTTGAACAATATCCAGAAGTTTTAGCTGGCCCACCTAAGCCAAGCTCTATTTTGCAGCCAAATATATTTTCAATGCCAGCCGGCGTGGAGCGCTTTGTTGTTGAAGGTTCTGGGGCAATTCTCATACCTGTTTATTTAGGAGATAATTTCACCATTTCTAATGATGAAGGCGGTCAGGTTTGTGAAATCCTTTCTGCTGATAAAAAAGGTCATATTGACACAATGATTCTTGGTGAAACTGCAAATAATGATGCCCGTGGCTTAAAGCATTTGCTAGATAGTAATGATCAAAGTCTAATTGGATTAAGACTAGGTTTAAAATCAAGAGGTATTGACCTTTCATCTGCTAAAGGAATATCGGTTTTTGACAGCCTAAGTAAGCCTAAGGCTGAAGCAAAATTTAATGTAAAAAGAGATGGAATAATTGTAATTTCTGCTCCTGGGCATTTTATGGATTTTGAAAAACAAAACACAACCACATCACTGACAGTTCATTTAAAAAGAAGTAGTATTAAATCAATTGAAAAATTTTCATTACCAGATCCTTTGTCTGATCCTGTCTTGGATTTAAGAATAAAAAGTCAAACTGCAGATAGTTATTTTGTAAAAGCTGGTGATTATATCCAAGTAATTGATGTTGATGGGCGACAGTGTACTGATTTTCAATGCTTCTCAGCAAGAAAATTAGACAAAGGTATTGAGCATGCTTTGGATGTAACTACTACTAGGTCAATACAGGGACATAGTTATCCTATGCCTGGTTTGCATGGAAAATATTATGATCAAGATTTTCTTCCATTATTAGAGGTCATTCAAGATACTTGTGGACGCCATGATGCTTTTGCTTTGGCGTGTGCATCAAAATACTATGATGATATTGGTTATCCTGGACATGTAAATTGTTCAGATAATTTTAATATGTCATTAAATAAACATGGAGTAAAAGATCGTGCTGGTTGGATGGCCATCAATTTCTTTTTTAATACTGCGATTGATGATCATGGTGTTATGTATTCTGATGAACCATGGTCTCGACCAGGTGATTACGTACTATTGAGAGCACTAACGGATTTGGTTTGTGTCTCCTCAGCTTGCCCAGATGATACTTCTCCAGCGAATGGTTGGAATCCAACTGACATACATATTCGAACCTACGATGGAAAAGAAAAATTTCAACGCGCAGTGGCAAATCGTGTCACGCCAAATAGTGAGCCTAAAATGACAAAACAAACTGGATTTCATGATAGCTTTTCAAAGCATACTCGCAATTTCATAGAATATAACGGATATTGGTTAGCAAATTGTTTTGCTGCTGCTGGTCCGATTGATGAATATATGGCTTGTAGAAAAGAATGTGTAGTTTTGGATCTATCCCCACTGAGAAAATTTGAAATTATGGGCCCAGATGCTGAGGCTTTATGCCAATATATATTTACAAGGAATATGAAGACTTTAGGCGATGGTCATGTAGTCTATACTGCTATGTGTTACGAACATGGTGGGATGATAGACGATGGTACAGTCTTCAGATTGGGGCGTGATAATTTCCGTTGGATAGGTGGATCTGACTATGGTGGTGAATGGATGAGAGAACAGGCTGAAAAGCTAGGTTTAAATGTTTTAATTCGTTCTTCTACTGACATGCAGCACAATATTGCAGTCCAAGGACCAAATAGCAGAGATTTAATGAAAAATATAATTTGGACTGCTCCTCATCAACCACAGTTAGAAGATTTAGCATGGTTCCGGTTTACACCTGCTCGCATCGGAGATGAGCATGGTGTTCCAATTGTTGTGTCTAGAACAGGCTATACTGGTGAATTAGGTTATGAAATTTTTTGTCACCCAAAACATTGTGAACAAGTATTTGATGCGGTTTGGAATGAAGGAAAGAAATTTGGAATAAAGCCAATGGGCTTAGAAGCATTAGATATGGTTAGAATTGAGGCTGGTTTAATCTTTGCAGATTATGACTTTTCTGATCAAACTGATCCATTTGAGGCCGGAATAGGTTTTACAGTTCCTTTAAAATCTAAAACTGATGATTTTATTGGGAGGGATGCATTAATCCGCCGTAAAGAGACACCATCGCGTAAATTAGTTGGTCTCGATATAGATGCAGCTGTATGTGTTGATCACGGAGATGCTCTATATATAGGACGCGCTCAGATAGGTGAAATTACGTCATCTATGAGGTCTCCATTGCTAAAAAAGAATATTGCTTTAGCAAGAGTTGATGTTACACATACTGAAATTGGTACAGAATTAGAAATTGGCAAATTGGATGGGCATCAAAAAAGGTTGTCTGCAAAGATTGTACCTTTTGCTCATTATGATCCAAAGAAAGAACGGCCGCGTTCATGAAGATAATAAAACGTTTGTTAATTAAAAGTTTTTTTTGATGTTGCTTAGGAAAACTATATTGGTTGGATTGGCGCTTTGTATAGCATGCGCTGGTCATGCCCAATCTGTTAAACTCACATCAAATCAAATATTGGAATTATTGTCTGGTAAAACTGTTGTAGGGTCGTGGAGTGGAAAAGATTATAGACAATATTTTGATGAGGATGGATCCACTACTTTTTTAGGTAAAGATAACAATAAAATAATTGGAAAATGGAAAGTTGACCAAAATACGGATGAATTGAAAAGTGTGTTGTATGAAGATCAAGAATGGGAAGCTTGGTATGTAATGGAATACACTAAAGATTATTATTGGGTAAGCAAAACCACGCCTCCTACACAATTTGAAATTGAAAACGGCAAAAAACTAATTTGGGAAAAAGATAAATAACTCTTAGAAAGGCCATTAATTTAAATAGCCGTTCTAATTTTTAACTTAATTAGTTTTGAAGATATACTTCTAGGCTGTCATCTAAAGCATCTTTCCATGGTGTATGATGTATAGGTGCCATTGTGCCAGTTATAACTGATTTGTAGCTGTTATCTCGGAATGTCATTATATTTATTTTTTTATGACCTTTCCAAGCTTTGAATGCTTGGCATGCGCCTTCTACATCAAAGTTAGGGTAATCAGTTTCTTCGATTAATTCTTTGATATAATTTCCTTGATACCAAATTGCATCATAATCATCTTCACCAGAATCTTCCGCATTCTCGCGTGCAATTACATCAGCAACCATTTCAGTTTTTTCTGGGCATGATATTTTGCCCATTATAACATCTCTTGCCCACCATGCTTGAGCATCAAACATGTTAAAAGTAAACCATTGATCTTGCATGCCTATGTACATCAACGCTGGATTATGAACGTATGCAACACCTTTATAAAGATCAGCCGTGGCCAATCTATTAGCTGTTTTTAATCTTAAGTTATCATTCAAATACGGGAAATGATGCTTATATCCTGTGCAAAGAATTATTGCATCAATTTCTTTTGAGGTGCCGTCTTTGAAGTGTGCAGTATTGCCATCCATTTTAGTCAACAGAGGAACTTCTTCCCAATTGTCTGGCCAGATATGTCCCATAGCTGCAGTGCGGTGACTGACCGTGATAGTTTTAGCACCATATTTCCAACATTGTGAGCCAATATCTTCTGCAGAGTAGCTGGTGCCAATAATCAAAATATTCTGGTCTTTAAATTCTAAAGCGTCTCTAAAATCATGCGCATGTAATATACGCCCTGGAAAACTTTCAAAACCATCAAACTCTGGAACATTAGGGGTGCTAAAGTGTCCTGATGCTATTATTACATTGTCAAATTCTTCAGTATAAACTCT
>TARA_B110000444_G_scaffold181091_1_pt1 | contig 12780 bp, 12 predicted proteins | sample TARA_B110000444 | Tara Oceans TARA_B110000444 (sample SAMEA4398370) | marine metagenome | biome: Polar Biome; feature: [SRF] surface water layer (ENVO:00010504); material: water (ENVO:00002006), including particulate matter (ENVO:01000060) such as... | depth 5 m | reverse complement strand
TGAGTGAACTGATGGATTGATGATGCTTGTCGCTTTGGGATAAGCATGGTCGAAGTCACAGTGCTCGGTATTGCACAGGATGGAGGCCACCCACAACCAGGGTGCCTCCGTCCATGTTGTGCCAACATTACTGAACCACATTACCCCGTTTCTCTGGGCATTCGCAGCAGTGAAGGCACGAACCTTCTGATTGAAGCAACACGGCATCTAGGCGATCAGTTCACTCTATGGGGCCAAACCAAAGTCGACCACCTTCTGCTTACACACGCACATTTTGGACATGTTGACGGGCTTGGATTGTTTGGACGTGAGACTTTAGCGGCCCGAGGTGTTGAACTACATGTCTCTGATGACATGTACCATCTTGTCGATCAAACGCCGCAATGGAACCTTATGGTTCAGCAAGGGGTCTTTGACATTCGCACGTTCACATCCGGAGATGTAATTTTTAACCAAGGGAATCTCTCCGTTGAAGCTGTTCGAGTGCCTCATCGAGATGAGTTATCAGACATGCACGCTTTCATTATGCGAGGCCCAAGTAAATCGCTGCTGTTTCTTCCAGACCATGATACATGGGATGAGACGCTTGCCATTCACAACTGCTCTACCATTCGCGCTTGGCTTTCACAAATGAATGTGGATATCGCATTGATTGATGGAACGTTTTGGTCTGAAGATGAACTGGGCGGCCGCGACCAATCCAAAGTTCCACATCCACCCGTTCTACAGACACTGAAGCGACTTGGTGAGAAAAAACAAGACGACCCAGATATATTGTTCACACACCTCAACCATACCAATCCATTGTATAATGCAGGAAGTAGAGAATGGGCAGAACTTGAACGCCTTGGATGGGGCGTTGCACATCAAGGTCAACGCTTCACGCTCTGATCATAACGCAATTACTTCACCGGGCGAGAGCATCAATGCCCTCCAAGTGATAGTAACAGTCTCGCCTTGGTCTGCCAAAGGGCTTCCACTGTTACTCACAACAGTAACTCCCGCTTCATAGACACCTGCCATTCGAGTAATATCAGACATACGCTCAATATCAGAATCTATTTGACTCATTGTGCCATTGAGAGAGTAATCTCCAACACTGTCGCCGTATTCAGACAGTGTAAGATCAGTAGTTACCGAAGCCATTATCTGTTCTGAGAAATCACAAGTTGATGTGGATTTAGGTGCATCATCAACTTCGTCGTGAGGACCAGTCGTCTGACTGAAGTCTGCTTCAACAGTCACGTCGTCACATTGGTTTGTTATCACTTCATTTTCTTCTCCATAAGAGATGATGAACTCGATACCTAATACGGCAGTAAAACTCTCATCAAAGGTGAATGAAAATTGAGCAGTTTGTTCATTTCCGATGAATAAAGTCTCGCTGCTTTCCCATTCTGCAATGGTGTAATTGAATGAATACTCCTCACCGGATCCAGCATTATTTCCGTTGGAGTCTGGGGAAAAGGCGGTGTAGGCAACTTCCACACTTGCTGCGAGAAGAAGCGTGAATGCTGCGCCAATAGCAAGCGTGTTCTGGGCAGGAACCGCATATCTTCCAAAGGGGTTGTCGGGAGATTCGCTTCTAAACCAGCAGAATCCAAAGTGAGTTGCAAAGGCAGCACCCATTCCAGGAATCGTTGGGAAAATACCGTCAGCATTGCCAAACCCGAGCAATGTCCAAACAACAACCCCGCTCATTGCTGCAATCATCATGGCGATTGTGTGCTGTGAATCTGGCTCGTAACCCATCATTCTCACCAACAGTAGCGGCACAAAAATGGCACCAAGCCCGTAAACGGCAAGTACAACTAATTTGAAAACAGAGTCCCCAAATCCGGGAATTTGTTGACCGACCAAGGAGATAACGGTTGCAAAGACTGCAACTGCTAAAGTAACCTGCTTCGTGGTCTTGTGGTCCTGACTCCATTCTGGCTTTACGTCGTCAGTGATAGCTGCAGTGCAGGCGAGAACTTGGCTGTCAGCAGTCGACATTGTCGCAGCAAAAATCGAAGCGAGAATCAAGCCACCAAGGAATGGATTCAATTGTTCCATTGCGAGTTTAGGCAAACCCGTTTCAGCACCGGACACACCAAGTTCCGGCAACAAGACCCTGCAAGCAAGGCCGATGAAGAACATCAAGATAATGAATGGAGTTTGCCATACGAAAAACCAGATCATCGCTTGCTTTCGGTCGTTGTCATCATTTAGTGTCATAACTCGAGAGACAACTTGTGGTTGTCCAGCAACACCAAGGCCTCCAAGGAAAAAAGCAGCAATCCAAAGTGTTGCGCCAAACATTAAGTCTGAAGGGAAGAAGTTGACCATTGCAGGGTCCACTGCCCTTAGTTCACTATGAAGACCAGAGAAACCACCTGTTTGCTTGATAGCAACATAACACAGGATAGTAGAGCCAACAATCATGACGCATGACTGGGCAGCATCAGTCCAAATGGATGCACGAATTCCACCTGCGTAGCAGTAAGCCACAACAAGAACGAAACCGATGAGAATGCCAATCGTTGGAGCCCAGTTGAGCATGACTTCCAGTGCGACACCCCCTGCAGTGAGTTGTGCTGCAGCATAGATTGAAAGGAAAATAACTGAAAGTATAGCGGCAACCCGTGCTTCGGGCGACCCTGTTGTATTGGATACGAGTGATGAGAGAGAACGAATTCCGCGCTCCTCTCCCTCTTTTTGAATGAATTTGTAAAGCCAGATCCATGCGACAAGTTGTCCAATTGTGGAGACAGCAGCAATCCAAATAGCAGAATACCCGTTGATGAAAATGAATCCAATAAACCCAATAAACATGTAACCAGAGTTCCATGTACTGACCGCAGAGAGTGCGGCTAAAGCAGGATGCATCCCTCTTCCAGCAACCAAATAGTCGTCAGTCGTGTCTTCTTTTACGAACATTGATGCAAGGCCGACACCCGCAAAGAAGAACATAAACAGAAGGAAAGAAGCCAGAAGCAGTATACTATCGTCCATGATGACTCACTCCAGTTTCCAACGAAGAAGCGCCTTCTCTTCAACTTCACTCGTCCACGCAGGTATAAGAAGACAATTCAAGCGCCCGCCTTCCATGTTCTCAAGTCCGCCAATATTTGTAAAAATGATTTTTTGGTCTTGAGTACCCATGTCGGAGCAAAGTACAACGGGTAAATCACTCCTCTCTTCATCTAAAAGCGCCTTGAACATAGCCTCTTGCACAGCAATCAGCGTTTTGTTCGGAGGGTTGGTGAATTGTTTCAAGTGTTCATCGAGTTTATCCCACATCAATTCAATCGAGCGCTTCGCATCACGTGGGCTCATTGGCTTTTGATCACCAGTTCCTTGTCCAGTTGGGTCGAGGTCGAAAAGTACCAAGGAGTGAAGTCCACGGGCTTTGTTCACAGCAATCATTTCTAAGGGAGATGTGGCAATCCAACCGCCGTATGGATAGGTTAATGTTGTTTGTCGGCCAAATCGGTAATTGGATAATCCAACCGCTCCTGTGACGATGGTGGTGATTGAAACACCATGAAAGACTCGGCATTCAATACCGTGCTCAATTGCTTGTAACTGCAGGTCGACGTGGGTCGTTGCTTGGAGTGGGTCGCCTACTACCAGCAACGCCACGAGTGATGTTTTGGCAAGTTGGAACAATTCTTCGGGTCGTTCTACTTCAGGGCGCATGACTTTCTGAATCGATCCGACTCGTTGTTCAAGTGCATGGAGTTCTGATTCCGGCCAAAGCGCAGTGTATGCTTCATAGCGCCGATGGGTCGCTTTTTTTGCAGCATCAATAGCTTCGAGCGTCATTCCAGCAACGGTACCTGGCCCCATCCCAATCAAGAGTAAACCCGTATCGGGGAGTGCCCTCAATTGTGTAGAATCCTCCGCCATGCTCAAACCCCGTGCTCGCTTGGATAGAGCGAGTGTCATGCGTCATTTGAGTGTGCCGAGCGCGCAAACACAGCATTGGTTGGAGAAATGTCGCTCCCAACATTGGTCCAGTGCTGAGGCTGGCATTACTCGACTCGAGGGTGGTCGAAACGCTATTCCACTCAACGATTCAGCACCTCTTGAAAGTGACAGTATATGGGATAAAAACCCACATGTCGAAATTGAGATTCAGTCGAAAGGGCCAACACATTGGCTTGAACATCTCGATGAAGAATTGGTAAAGTCCTACAGCAATGACTGGCCCCGCTCATATGAAGTTCAAGGTGACGTACTCATCGTCAAAATCGAGGAAGCGGTTTGGGAATATGGAGAACTCATTGCAGATTCCATGCTTACTCAATTACCGAGCATTCGTTTAGTGTGTGCTGATCTAGGAGTCCAAGGGGAGTTTCGAGTGCGAAACCTTCACCCTCTTGCAAGCCGTGACGGAAGTCTTGAGACCAGAACACGCATCCGAGAAAATGGATATCATCTCTGGGTTGATGCATCGACCGTCTATTTTTCATCACGTCTCTCCAAGGAGCGCGTGGAAACGCTCGCCACTGCGAATCGCCTCCGACTTCAACTGAATCAGCCTCTGGTTGTGTGCGACCCCTACGCCGGCGTTGGGCCGAGCATGGGTGCTCTGCTTTCCGAACCAAATCTCCTCTCTGGATATTTGGTTGGTGATCTTAATCCTCATGCAGTGGAATTGCTCACACAAAATCTTGAATATCTTTCAGCACGCCGAAAAGGGATAGAAAAGTCACCGCCTTTGGAATTAAATCCTACTGAAATTCATTGCCGAGATGCGCTTGAATGGGCTATGGATTCTGAAAATCACAGCAGTTGCGACTTGCTTTTAGTGAATCTCCCACACCACAGCATTGCGCACATCGAAGCGCTCATGCCTTTGTTAAAGCGGGGCCAAACCAGTGTTCTCAGAGGTTGGGCGATTATCGAGCGTTTAGAACTTGAAAACAGAGAACAGACGATACTTGAGGCGATTTCTAAAGCCAGTGGTACGATCGAGGAATTCACTTTCAAAGAGGTCAAAGGCTTCTCGACAACGAAGATCTTCATGTGTTTTGAAGCATGGCTCAATCTGTCTGCTTGAGCGTTGAGTTCATCAAGCGGGACTCCCTCGGGTCAATCATGGAGAACACCGTGACCTGCGTATGCGGCGTGAAAATTGACGTTGCAGGAGCAACGCCAAGAAAAGACGGAACCAAAGTTTGGTGCAAAGTCTGTGGTGCAGTTACTGTTCATTACCGAAAGTGAAGCGTATTATGCCTTTTTTGCTTTTTTGCAAATTTCAACAAAGTTCTCAAACATCTCTTTTCCAAATTCTGAGTCATTGACTTCAGGATGGAATTGTAAACCAAATCGGTCTCCTTTTTGATTTTCCATTCCTTGAACTTTGCACGAAGGGCTGCTTGCAGTAATGAAGAAACCTTCAGGAACGACGTGAACTTCATCGTTATGTGATTCCCAAACCGTTTGTGATTGAGCGGTATTGGCAAATATTTTACCCCCTTCATTTTGTAATTCAATTTGCATTGCTCCAAATTCCGGCTCTGGGGATTCACGTGCATCTCCGCCGTAGAACCGGGCCATGAATTGGTGTCCAGCACAGATTCCGAGCACTGGGACTTCTAATTCCAGATAGGCTCCACAGTTTCCGAGTTCGCCGGTAAGGCCGACTCTTGCAGCTCCACCCGAAAGTATGATTCCATCAACTTCGCGTAATTCTTCTACAGGTGTTGTGTTCTCGATAATTTGGGTATCGACTTTTAGATAACGAAGCATTCGCCATTCTCTGTGCGTCCATTGTCCGCCGTTGTCAACAACATCGATGATGAGTGGTTTTCCGTCCATGCCTTCACCTGTATTTTCTACTGTGTTGGTCGAATAACCTTGAACATGCCGCACCAAAAAGGCGGAAGAATGGTTTGATGGGGCATGAGGAGTACCGGTGGCCATGGTGCGGGTTTTGGTAGTTGGTGCTGGGCTCGCGGGCCTTTCATGTGCTCTTGAAGCAACCTTGGCAGGCCATCACGTGGTTGTCCTTGAGCGGTCAAACCGAATAGGAGGCCGAGGTACGACCCAGAACATAGATGAATTCCCCGTCGGTTTTGGACCGCATCTGTTTCTGAAAAAAGGCCCATTCCACAATCTTGTTCGAAAATTGAGCCGCGTCAAACTCGCAGCCACCCCACTTCGCCTTCATCGTCTGGAAGTGATTGGTCACGGTATTCTTCGGCCATTGGATGATGCAAAAACCTCCCTTCAGAATAAGCGGATTCTACGGGATATGAGTTCCGAACACCCACTGGTCGAGGCCTGCCATCTCTTATCGGCATGGGGCGGGCAAGAAAGTGCACTCCGTTATACAGCACTGCAAAAAAGCAACCTCCTTGTGTCAAATGAGGGATGGGCCGGGATGATCGGTCGTCTAGCAGCGGCATTAGATGAAGTCGGTGTTTTCATTGAATGTGGACCAGAAGTCAAACGGATTGAGCCAGGAAAAGCACACCTTGTTGATGGCAGGGAAATCGAGACTGACGTCATCGTTCTTGCCTGCGGCCCATCAGCTGCAAAAAAACTTGTCACTACAATCGACATAGAGCGCTCAAAGCAAATATTTACCCAAATCAAACGAATTTCAGCCAGTTTTATCGAAGTCGGATTACTTTCAAAATCGATGTCAGGCAAACACGGCATCATTGATGCTGCAAACCGCTGCGCAATTCTTGACTATCGTGCAATTCAACCCCGTTTAGGCTCCGAAGGAAGTCACCTCTCTGCTATAGCAATCGGTGGGCTTGAATCAGATCCTGGAGAAACAAGGTATTCCTCCGCTGATGAACGCCTTGCGTCTCTCAAAGCCCTCCTTGACCAGAGAGCAAGTGGTTGGCAAGAGCACGTTATTCACCAATCAGAACAATCGAAAATAACCCTTCATGACGCAAGCGAAGGTCGAATTTCTCAGCAAGGTATGGCTGACATGGGCGTGCTTTTCGCAGGGGCGTGGGTTGAGAGCGAACATATTCTGTCCGATGGTGCGGTGCAATCTGGCCGGATGGCTGGCAAGAGTATTGCATCCGCTCAGCGTTGAACACTTATCCACCCCCGGCATATGGGTAAATCATGCGCTTTGTCTCATGGAACGTGAACGGCATACGAGCCGCCATTCGAAAAGGAATAGATGCTTACTTCGAATCTTTTGATGCGGACATCATCATGCTCCAAGAAGTCCGCGCACTTCCTGAACAACTCCCGAAAGATTGGACCTGGCCTGAAGGGTATCAAGTCCACCTCCACTGTGCCGAAAAAAAGGGTTATTCAGGTGTGGCTACCCTGTCTCGAACGGGCTTTGAAAGCATCGATACAGGTATGAATGGCATCCAAGATAAAGGCGATACAGAAGGGCGCATCTTGGTGACAGAACATCAAGGCTTGACCTGCATTAACACCTATTTGCCCAGTGGCTCAAACAAGCAAGAACGTCAGGATTTCAAGGAAGCATGGATGGCAGAGTGGCGAACCTTCCTTACTCCTTATCTGTCATCGAAGCAGCCTGTTATCGTCTGTGGTGATTTGAACGTCGCTCACACCGAAGACGACATTTGGAATCCGAAGGGCAATGCAAAATCCAGTGGTTTTCTTCCACAAGAAAGAGAATGGTTTACTCAACTTCTCGCAGATGGTTGGACGGATGCTTTTCGGGAACATGTAGGTGAAGGTGAAAAAATATATTCTTGGTGGTCCAATCGCGGGCAAGCAAGAGCTTTGAATCGAGGTTGGCGAATTGATTATTTTCTTCTCAATGAAGCAGCAGCAGAGTGCCTAGAGAGCATCCACATCGAGCGCCAAGGCGGCATTGATGTATCAGATCACGCACCTGTGATTTTGGATTTGAAACTTTAATTTCCTTCTTCAATGTCTGCAAACTCAATGAGCAGTGCATCGATACAGTCTCGTAATAACTGGAGGTTTTCCATCTGAATTTTTACGGTCATGTGGACCTCATCACCTTGATAAACGAGGCTGGTTTCTACTTTTGAACGTTGAGCAGCCTCAAGAAAGAGTGGCGCTAATTCGGCTTGACCAGTCCACTCAATTGCAGCTTCATGCAACTCGCTCATATCAACTGGTAGAGGTGGGCTATTATGAGGATGACCCGTGGCTCAACCATGGCGAAGGGAAGTGAAGAGTTCCCCGTTCTTGCCGGAACCGGTGGCGTTGCGCTTGGTGAAGCGAGAACAAATCACGCAGGACGTAAAGCCATTCTTTTGGTTCGGGGCGAGGATGACACCCTCGAATTTGCAACGCTCGTTGCGACGATGGGGATTACAATTGTGGAAACGCTCCATCAATCTGGTCCAATAGATCCGCGTGGTTACTTTGGCAAGGGCCGATTGCAGGACCTTGCGGATGAACTCACTTCACGAACCGTTTCGTCACACCCCTGGCAACAAGTGGATCTGATACTGATGCATACAAACGCCTCTCCAAGGCAACTGGTTGGAGTAAGTGAGGCAGTAGGCGTCGAAGTCTGGGACCGAGTACGTTTACTGCTCTCCTTATTCACCTCACATGCCTCTTCTCTTGAAGCAAGAACTCAAGTTCGAATTGCTCGTATGCAAAGTGACCGAACTGTTCTAAGAGAGCTTGCAAATCAAGAGACGACTGGAGAAAGAGCTGGATATGGCGGCGCAGGAAGTACCGCATTACAGGCAATTATCGATAACATGAATCGTGAACTTCTCCACTTACGTAAACGGCAAAAGAAGCATGCTATCGCCCAATCAGAAAGGAGGAAGCAGCGCTCGAGAGGAGGGGCAATGACCGTTGGTCTAGCTGGATATACCAACGCTGGAAAATCCAGTCTCTTTCTTTCCCTTTCAGGAAAAGAAGTACTTGTAAAAGACAAACTTTTCTCGACCTTAGAGACGACGATTGGAAGAATGGAAGCCAGCCCCCGAGTACTTCTGGCTGATACAATCGGTTTTATCGACCATTTACCTTCCTCGACGCTTGATGCTTTTCGCGCTACACTTGCCGAAGCATTAGAGAGCGATTTACTCCTCATCCTTGCTGATGTAAGTGACCATCCAGAAGAATTAGAACGCAAACTCTTCACTTCTCGTAATGAGGTTTTCACGCGTTTTTATGGAGAGGAAATCGATGAAGAATTCCCTTGGCAATCAGTCGATTCGTCCGTCGTTCACCACGTTCTCACAGTTCTAACAAAATGCGACCAGGCTACAGACGAGCAAAAAGAGGAAGGAATAGCAACAGTAGCAGCACTCGGACTCCCCGAGCCAATCCTCATTTCTTCTCATTCCGGGGAAGGGATGCAGAAATTGAAAGACACCATTCTTCTGCATTTGTTTGGCCCACCGAGAGATTTGCTCCTGCTCCCAGTTCCAGCGGAAGGTGGTAGAGCCGTTGAAGGGCTTGTATCTGATGTGTATGATGCAGGGTTGGTAGCGAAACGAACCAATCATGATGATGGCATTGTCGAGTTACGGGTGTGGATTCATGAACACGCTTTAGCACGTCTTCTTTCGCATTCTCGACATCGCATTGAAGTGAAGTAGGTCGGGGTTCTGCGCAATGCATGGGCGAATCGGACAAACCGGTTTCTTTCAATGAACTTGAGCCCGAAGCAGTTGATTACATCGATGAACTCACCGGCCTTTCAGAGCCCAAGGGCGACCTTATGTTTTCTTCATCGAACACCATACTCACAATGCCCGATCCAAAAATGCACTCCATGGGACAGGCTATTGCGATATTTTTACTCTTTACCTGCCTTCTTGGCTTCCTCAATGGACTGGATTACGCTTCACCAAACTCGGGACTGGTTCGCCCTGATGAATTCGTCTACCGTCTTTCGCTCACCGCTCCTGAAGAAACGGCCACATTCCGTGGCGTGGTTTATGATGACGAACAACAGCCTTTGGAAAATGCCACCGTCTACGTCTCATGGGACGACGACGGTATGTGGAACTCTACTGAGGTACAAACTGGAGGTGACGGCTCATTTTCCCTTGAACGACTTGACCCGGGCCTTGCTCGAGTCGACATCATTGTCGAACGGGACAACCATCGAGACGTCTATGCAAATCGCGTTTTACTTTCACCGCCAGCAATGATTGAACCAATTGGCTTCACCACCATCGATTTCACAATTCCTTCATCTGAAGATTTTGCTGCTCAACCGTGTACGAATGGTGCTGACGAATGTGAGATACGCAACATCGACATGACGCCAGAGCAAATGGATCACCCTTTAATGGATGCTGGTGCTGCAGGGATTTACATCACTATTGGTTTCGCGTTCATGGGCCTTGCCTTGATTTCAACAGGATTCACTCTTTGGGCTATGAACAGCGGCTCAATTGCCATTTTAAGAACGGCTTCCGTTCTCTCGTTCTTTGGAATGGGGCACTATTATGCGGCATGTTGTTTTGGAATAGTTGCTTTCCTTCTTACCTTTGCAGTTCCTAAGCGTTACATTCCGGTGGAAGAAGTTTCTCAACGAAGTGGCCAATTATGAAGCAGGCTCGCCCTTCAACTTAAGGGGGCGCAGTCCAACAGGCTGACATGGACCTCCTCTCCTCGACATGGATGACGCGGTCTCTTGGCGAATCCGCATCAGCACTTTACCTCAAAGATGACGGAAGCCTTTTCGCCGGCGGGTGGGATGGGCGCCTCAAGTATTGGGATCAAGACGGGGCGCTCGTCTGGACAGCCTCATTACCAGACAGAATTACAGTTCTAAAGGTCCATGACGGTGCCGTGTTTGCAACAGCCGGCTTGCACGTCGTTTGTCTTGAATCAACCAGTGGCGAGCAAAGGTGGAGTCATGCCCTCGAAGGAAGTGCAGATTCTCTCATTATCTTCCAAAAACAGGTGTATGCTGTCTCGAGCGTCTATGATATCGAACATAATGACTTCTTAGAATCTGCAGTTTGGAATTTTTCATTTGATGGAGCAATGAATTGGGTTAAACGAATGGATGAGCGACCTTGGGTAATTTTAGAACACCAATCTCAATTGTGGTTAGGGCTCGGTCGCCCAATGTGCGGATTTTCGTCAATAGATGGTGATGGGATAATTTCACACAGATCTACAGAGACAGATTCTCCAATTACCAGCGGTTCAAAGACTGCAAATACTCTGTTTTTTGGTCATGCAAATGGTGTTGTTTCAAACCATGATGGCGTCACAGTTTCTTCTGAAGAAAGTGCAATAGAACACCTGTTTGCATTTGAAGACGGATATATTGCGGCATTAGAAAATGGTATCCTCCTTCGACGCAACGACACTGTAGAGGCTTGGTCTTCTTCGGGCGATACAATCACAACTCAACGCTGCGGGTTTGCATACAACAAATCCCAGACACATTGGGCTGGCAGATGGTCTGGCTCTCAGGGTTGTCTTGAAGTGAGAGATGCAGTAACAGGACAGGTCTTGATTTCTTCACAAAGCAGTCGATGCGAATCAATCGCTTCGAATTCAAACCGTATAGCGGTTGGGTTTGATAATGGCGACATTTGTCTTTGGGAGCGTTCTATGTTTGAACGCCGTATGAAAAACGGGAACAAGAGCGAAAAGAAAGACGAGCGCAAAAGTGCCTTACAAGATAAACTCAGAGCGCTTCGAGATCGTTAAGCGTCAAATCAGTTATCCCAAACACTCGATGGAGAATCATCGACACTAACCGGGGTATCAGCTACGCTGTTTGAATCGATACCCGCTCCCACAGTGTACTGTGGCTGGACAGGCATTTGCCCCATCTGCTGAGGCATGCCTTGTTGCGGCATCATGCCTTGTTGCATTGTCTGTTGTTGCGGCATGTATCCAACCATGGGCTTCGGTGCACCGCCGGTCAAGGCTCCAACGAGAACCAAAATGCCTCCAAGGCCACAGCAACATGCGCCAAGTGAACCGAGAAATCCGCTTTGAAGAAAGGACCAAAGACCATCAACAAATTGTAAATCGTAAGAATCTTTGTCAAATATATACAGTTGGGTATCACTTGTTATCGTATATTCTTCCCCAATAACGCAAGTATACGTCACCCATTCATCTTCCGCTGAATCAATAGTTGCGCAGACGTAACCAAACACCATGAGGCCATCTCCTTCAACTGGGTCGGCCCACTCGTCTCTCCACTCATTCGAATCAGTACAAATCACGTGTCCTGCCTCACCCGTAACATCGTTCCCACCAGAGTCAGTAATTGTGAATGTCACATTTTCGCAAGCATCGGTTCTGTCATTTCCGTCCGCATCGCCATATTCCCCATCCATCATGACATACCAGCCACCTGAGCCCTGGCCATCATCATCGGTATATGTGTAGGTAAACGAGTTATCTGGACCCTTAATGAACGCCTCCTCTTTCTCAGCGTTTTCGAACTCGTCTACACCATCTGACCAGCTTGTCCCTGCAATGCCAAAAGAGGCAATTGCGAGTACCATACAGATTCCACCAACAATCAAAACGGGCTTGTTTGCCATAATTTCCCCACCCAGTGGAGATATTTAACAGAATAGGGGCAATCTTACGATATCTTTATGATATCACTATGATAGCAGGAATCGAGCAAGTATGCAAACAGCACCCCCGACCCAACAGATCACCGCCGGCAATGATGAAATCATGGCAAACATGCCATTTTCGAATACCGAAACGCTCCCAGGGTCGACAATTATTCAATCGCATGGCGTCGTCACGGGCTCAACTGTTCGCGCCAAGAATGTATTCAAGGACATCGGGGCTGGATTGAAAAACATCGTTGGAGGCGAACTGAAGGCCTACACAGAATTGCTT
>TARA_B110000444_G_scaffold147565_1_pt1 | contig 12841 bp, 10 predicted proteins | sample TARA_B110000444 | Tara Oceans TARA_B110000444 (sample SAMEA4398370) | marine metagenome | biome: Polar Biome; feature: [SRF] surface water layer (ENVO:00010504); material: water (ENVO:00002006), including particulate matter (ENVO:01000060) such as... | depth 5 m | reverse complement strand
GCGGCGACTGCGGCAGCGAGGGCGGCGACTGCGGCAGCAGCAGCGACTGCGGCAGCAGCAGCGGGGGCGGCGGTGTACACCCTGACCGCGAACAAGAACTGCCACCCGTCCGTCAGCGGTGTGTCGCATGAGTACGACCACGGCGGTGGCACCTGGAAGACGGGCAGCTACGACTCGGGTACGCGGTCCATCACCGCCACTCTGGAGGAGTGCAAGACGCTGTGTACCTCGATGGAGGAGTGCAACATCGTCACCTACGATGCCGCCGTCAGCGCCTGCTACCTGCGTGGGTGGCTGGGTGGCGATGGTTGGGCGGAGCCATTGGTGAACCCGGCTACCTGCGCCGATCGGGTCGGCTTCGAGAACTACACGACTCCGCGTCCGCACCCGACCCCGACTCCGACCCCGACGGGCGGAACTGCTGGACCCGGAGCCGAATGCGCCTTCGACGCGGGCGCGGGCGGTCCAGGAGCAAATCGGCAACATGTATGTAGAGCAGGTGCAGCCCCTGTCTGCTCAGACTACGTGTACGGTCAGCGTTGGGGGACATGTGTGGCGACGGCAACGACTCCGACCCCGACACCAGGTGCCGCCGCACAGGCTGCCAGAATATGGGCGGAGAATCGTGTTAGGGATGCAGTCGCACCCGGTTGCTCTGGACCGACCGGTGGCGCCGAAAAAACATGTCCCGTCGCCGAACACGGTGTGACCTCTTGCGATTCTCTTAAAGACATGTTCGATGATATGCACAATCCTATACTAAGAAACCTTGTAATGGATAACGGTTCAGACTCTGCTGGGGAACCACCAGATTTACAGTTAAAAACCGCGGACGGAACTCTAAATCCACAAGGAATTGGATGGCTTAGGATTCCAACTTCAACTGCTAATAATTTGGGGAGCGAGTGGGGCAACCTCGGCGCAAACGCAGACAAAATTAAATACGAACCCACTCCAAACAACACATTTAGTTATATAACATTGTTAATAGCCAAAAAATATAGTGCGGCAGAGTCTAAAGAAATTTTCGATGTTTTGACCGCGGGGGAGGGAAGTAACTACGCCCCACAGTTATCAAGTGGGCGCGGGTTTATCTTCACTAAAGAGGGGCATATTAGAATATGGAACCCTGATACAGGTAGTACTCAGAATGATATTATGTATAATCCATTTATTAATATGGCGGCGATCCCAGCGGGTAGCACCACTGACGCAAGTGGTAATAAGACTTCCGTGGCCGACAGGTTATCATTTGAGAGTCAAACAGATCAAACAAATACAATGTCAGGACCCGCCGGTGCCCAGGGTGTTGGCAGCTATTCTACCGGCGATAGGGGATTAGGAGGTCCTTTATTCGCGATGTCGTCAAGGGTTGTTATGAATAAAGCTTTGACTTATATTTTATACACGCCCGATCCCGTGCCATCTGTGACATCTATTTATTACCTGCTTTATAATCCCATCCACGGAAGAGAATTTAAACGTTTTTATCAGTCTATTTTACAGTCTGGCAAATCCACTGATGTGGCCGAGGCGGCGTACACAGCCAACTCCAACGTCGCCGGAGGTGCTTATCCCGCGGCGAATGTAAGGGTATATGACAGGGCCGAGTGTCGGCAATCGTTTCAGGTTCCGGCATATACTAAGATAATTGCGAAATATTGCAATGCATTTAAGACGCCTGGGCACGTGGTAAGAGGGTCGACGTTGACTCATTACGCCGACCCGTTATGTCCAATTATGATGGGCAAAATGAGTTCAATTTTTCACTTTGCTTTAGGTCATAATATCACACACGAAAGTTTAAGGAGAAAATATTATAGGCGAGCTAGTACAGATACTTATAAAGATGGTCATGCCCAATTTTTTAGTGCTCAATCACAGTTCAGTGGTGGCAACCATCATGCAACATCTATGACATGGGCGTGTAAAGGGCACGCGAGTGCGTCAGGAACAGCAAAAAACATTCAAGATTACATGGCTGATATAGGAATGTACGGTGAAACCAATACATCCTTTATTCAAATTATGGGACATGCTTTAGTTAACAATACTGAAGAATGGAGATCGGGGGTCACGACCAACTGGGCAGCAATACACCGGCTTGGGACGGTTGCGGAAGAAATTGCTGCTCCTTTATCGCACCCCACTTGCCGCGTGGCCGACAAAACTTTTATTAGCTGTACAAATACAATCAATATTGCTGGTAATGCCACCAATTCAAATCTAGGTCAGTCTAGTGTATGCGGTCCTCAGCCTGCTAAGGTGGATACCACCGGCGCCGCCGCCGCCGCCGCTGCCGAGGAAGCTTGCCAAGCAGACCAAAGCGCGTGCCCAGCCGAACTAGAAGCGTGCGAGACGGCCGAAGGATCTAAGTCCTACCTGCATGGTGCTATTACGAGATACACCGGGTGCTGTTATGGAGATCTAACGGGCGAGATAATCGGTACTGAGCCGTGTCAGGATCTCGACGGCAGCGATGCTCATACTGTCGAAAACGGCGGATTAACAGAGACGAATGCTTCGCGCGCCACTACACTTGGTATTATGGTATCGGGTCTCATGAAAAAAATAGATACTGCCGGTAAGGTAGGTACAACCGCAAAAACCGCGTACCCCACGGATCCTGTTATAGGTGCGGCCGCAGAGGAAATAGCTTCTAAACTCGCGGCCGGAGTTGCATTAGGGCAGGACCTAAATCCGCGAATTAATCCCGGTATCACCGCGACAACCACCACCGCCGAAATTAATCTTATCTCTACAGGTGCGGATAATTTAGCCACAATTTCGTCCGATTTAAAAAAACTTGGCGACGATTTGGCTATTTTAATTGCTAATACATATATGCTTGGGGTTAAGAAAATGTATCTCATAGGCGGAGCAATTGGTCTTGTTGTACTAATATTATTAATAGTTTTGTTGAAATAGTAGAACCTGTAATATATTAAAAAATAAAATATTAATTACATATTAAACAATATGTCCACTACTTTAACTTTTCCGGACCCCAAAACATGTCCGGAAGCAGAAAACGACGCGTCTTACGCGACAGAACAAGATTATGGTGAATTGGCAGAAAAAATGGGGATGAGTCAGACGTGCGTACAAGAGGCCAAGAACAGACGGAACGATATGAATACATCTACGCAAGCGATTGTAATAACTCCTTTCGGCGGGGGAGGCGCAACTGCTAACACACACGAATCTTCGCACGACCTTGGAATGACCAGCGCTGGCTGCGGGAAAATGTCATTGACAGCCGAGACAATTAACAAAACTAAAAAAACCATGACGTGTAGTATGAATAGTACAATAAGTGAACAGAGCGCCCAGGTAACCGATAGAAGTTCCTTAACAATTGAAACAGTTGCGCCAAACGCCACGAAAGTTGCAAACATTAATGCGACTATTCAGGCCATGCACGCAAAGACCGCGGAAGCCGTCATAGCTGCCTCGGCGTTGGGCTGGCCACCCGTGTACCCCGAGTACGATGAGAAAACTCAGGCGGCCATGACGGCGATGTACAACTCTAGGACTGAAATGGTGATGCATAACATTACGTTGTTGAAGGAGGCGGTTGCGTTGTATATAGATACTAACCGCACTAGCGGAGACGCGGATGGCATCAATGCGACTCAGAAGATAGATTCTACTCTTGATGTGAGGAGCACTCAGACGGCGAACGAGGAAGTAAAAAGTATGATGATTGAGGACATGAAGCTCATTGCAAGTGCTACGGCAATTGACAAGGTTTCTACTACGGTGGGTGCAGGATCTATTCCTCTGAATGAGAAGGAAACTATAATTAGAAAGGTAAACGATGAAGTAGAAAGACAAAAAACGGATATAAATGAAACTATAACAAAGAATAGTATGGGTGTTAATGCTAACAAGGCAATAGTTTTAAGAGTAGAGGGAACTATTCGAGGTGGAGAAATATCACAGGCTATTAAATCTCAGGTATCACTGGTAATTGAACAGGTGACAAAAAAATCACTGGAGATTGGAAATACAGTTGCTTCTGATATTATTTCCACAACCCAGACGGAGACTCACAAGACTAATATGCAGGAAGGTATGGATGCGATCATCGGTGCCAACGAGGCCGGCCGCGCTGCAATGGCGGAGCAAATGATGCAGAAAAACGAAGACGCGATAAAGGCGACGGGAGACGCTCTTGCGGAAACGGCCCGTGGGGTGGGTGATGGTCTTGCGGAAACGGCCCGTGGGCTGGGTGATGGAGTTGGCTCAGCTATTGGAGGCATGATAATGGCCGCCATGATACCGATAATCATTGTCGTGGTGCTTGTAATCGGAGGGTTATTTCTGATACCCAAGGTGGCCCCAAAGATCGCGGCCGCGACCGGAGCGAGTCCGACTATGGTAAACGTTATGGGCATGGCAATATTTGCTCTTATCGTGGGTCTTATCGTTTGGTTTATGATTGTACCCCATTTCACTAAAAAAGACTCTAGAATTAGTTATAATAAGGTAAATCAGCGCGCACCGGTTCAGGCGATTCATAGCAGAACTAATAAGCAATCCCTTAAACCATATGGTAAGAGTTTGTACTATAAGGGAGATAGAACTGCCCGCAAGATTCCTTCGTATACTAAGATAAATAATTCTATGAACTATAAGGTTCCTATCGCTAGAAAGTTTGTAAACAAATATAATCCAATTAACGATGTAACAAATGTATTAGGTAATCATATCCCAACCACGCATTTCCAGAACAAGGTCGAAGAAAAGCCCGTCATGTACGCGCACACAAGTCGCGTATAAAATACACATAAAAAATATTAAAATACTATAATGGATAATAATGCTGTATTTATTGCATTTTTTATAATTATACTTCTTGTATATACATTAACCCAGGTTTCTCTTAAGATGGATAATTTAGAACCCGAAGAAAAATGTCGCAGTTGTAGTGTTCAACTTTAATTAAAAGTCAATTTAACTAAATAATTAAATATATTTATAGAAATAATATATATAATTGTATAGATGAAAGTTATTACTAGGAGTGGTCTACACGAGACAGTCAAATTCGACCTTATTACTAATAAAATATCCGAATTATCATCTGAAAGTCCTGTGTGGGGTAAGAAATTAAGTATAGATCCGGTATTTATTGCGCAAAAAATCTGCAGTCTTATCTATGACGGAATTACTACTACCGAACTTGATGACTTTTCCGCTAGTTTTTCGGCAACTCTATTCAAGTATGAACCAGATTATCTAACACTTGCGAGCAGAATCGCCACAAATAATCATCATAAGAATAACAATATCACATTTGTTGAGTTGGTGGGCAAGTTGTTTGATAACGGAATTGTTAATAAGTGTTTTGCTGATTATGTCAATGAAAACAAAGAATTTGTCACTGGGTGTGTACAAGATTCTAGAGATTACGATATTTCATATTTTGGGTTTAAGTCTCTAGAGAAATCGTACCTCCTAAAGACTAAAGATGGTTACCAGGAAAAGCCTCAGTATCTTTTTATGAGGGTCGCAATCGCTATTCACATGGGAAACAATGAAATGATTAAGGCAGTATATGATTCGTTGAGTAATAAGTATTATACTCATGCTACACCAACTCTATTTAATGCCGGGACAAATTATGAGCAGCTAAGTTCGTGTTTCCTCTTGGGCACCGAGGATTCTGTAGAGGGTCTTTATAAAACTGCCGCAGATATGGCTAAGATTTCTAAGTGGGCCGGAGGAATAGGAGTTCATCTTAGCAATGTAAGGGCTAAGGATTCTTATATCAACAAGACCGGGGGAAAGAGCAACGGGATTATGCCTCTTCTAAAGGTTTATAACGACATTTCCCGCCATATTAACCAGAGTGGGAAAAGAAATGGATCAATTGCTATCTATATGGAGCCATGGCATGCAGACATCTACGATCTTCTCGACGCAAAGAAGAACAATGGGGCGGAAGAAATGCGCGCTCGAGACCTGTTTTATGCATTGTGGATCCCGGACCTATTTATGAAGAGGGTAGAATCTGATGGAATGTGGTCACTTATGTGTCCCAATGAGTGCATAGGACTTGATAACGTCCACAATGAAGAGTTTGAAAAACTTTACACCGAATACGAAGAAAAGCAAATGTATAGAAAGCAAATCAAGGCCAAAGAACTATGGGAGAGAATTATTAACACCCAAATCGAGACAGGGCTTCCATATATTCTATACAAAGATGCGGTCAACAGAAAGTCTAACCAAAAACACTATGGGACTATTAAAAGTAGTAATTTGTGTACAGAAATTGTTGAATATTCAGATTCTAATGAGACCGCAGTGTGTAATCTAGCAAGTATCTGCCTTCCAAAATATATCTCGCCAGATATGAGTTTTAATTATACACTACTCGCAAGTAAAACTCGGGAAATTGTAAATAATCTAAATAGCATCATTGACATTAACTCGTATCCAACGCCAGAATCTAGGCTATCTAACATCCGTCACCGACCAATTGGGATTGGTATACAAGGACTTGCAGATCTTTTTATGATTCTCAAAATTCCCTATGACTCTAATGATGCTCGGATCCTTAATAGGAGAATATTCGAATGTATTTATTATTCATCGTTGTCGGAATCTATGGAAATTTCTAAAAAATATGGGTCATATGAAACGTTTGGCGGATCCCCTGCTAGTCAAGGTATCCTACAATTTGATATGTGGGAAAACCAGGAGTCTTATGATACTTCATGGAAACTTTATTCACAGGAACAATGGGCTAGCCTGAAAAATGACATTAAAACTCATGGAATCCGAAACAGTCTTTTGGTAGCTCCTATGCCCACTGCGTCAACCGCGCAGATTATGGGTAATAACGAATCCTTCGAACCATATACATCTAATTTGTATACCAGGGCGGTCCTATCTGGGAATTATGTTATTGTCAATAATCATCTCATACACGAATTGAAGGCTAGAAATCTTTTCACCAATGAACTTATTGAAAAGATAATGCTAAATAAGGGGTCCGTCCAAAAGCTGGGTCTACCTAAAGACATTGAACAGGTTTATAAGACTTCCTGGGAACTTTCGCAAAAATCTATTATTCAGTTAGCCATAGATAGGGGGGCATTCATTTGTCAGAGTCAGAGCCTTAATCTATTTGTGAATCCTCCTACGCCGAAGGTAATTCATTCTATTCATTTCTATGGATGGAAAAATGGTCTCAAAACGGGATCTTATTACATTAGAAGTAAGTCTATCTTGGATAATCAAAACTTTTCAACAGATGTTAAAAAAGAGTCCCCTGCCTATAGCGAGTGTCTAACGTGTAGTGCGTAAATGCCTGGCATAAAACAGGGCCACTCCTACAAACATTACAAACAATAAAATCCTTTTGAAAGAAGTCTTCCATGTTACTGAGCGTTTGGTCGATTTATCATGAGATTTACCCTTAACGAAGCTATCTAAAAATACATCTATAGATATAGATCTCTTATTTAGTTTAGTATTTACACTGTCGTGAAAAGTCCACGTCCATTTAAGTAAGGATGAATTATTTTTCAATATTTCGGCCCATTCTACATCACTTATATCATTAACGTATATCTGTGCATCATTAGAGCACTTATCACACGGTAATATTTTTACAAAATTTAATATAAAATTTTTATAAGCGTCTTTATCTTTTTCATTTGGTACAGTTGGATATCCATACCCAGTAAAATGCAGCGTATCCCAAAATGTAGAACCCCATACGTCCGGGTTTAAACTGTTTTTTTCTGAAAGTTCCATCTATTAATTATATATTACATTATAAATTTAATTGTTATTTAAAAGCGTGTTTTATATATAATAATGTAATATCGTATGGAACTTAGTCATAAATGGAGTCTGTATTTACATTATAAAGACCTTGGGAAATTATATAATGACAATATTGAAAAATTAATGGACATTTCAGATATTCAGACATTTTGGGGAACATTTAATAATATACCTACGGTTTATGATATATTTTCTGATGGTGTACATATTAAAAAAATAAAAAGAACAAATGCGGTCCCCTGCGCCTATTCATTCTTTAGAGAAGGTATCTTTCCCTGTTGGGAAGATGACAAAAACAAACGCGGGTTTGAATATTCTATTAAAAACGGGACTGACTTAAAAAAAATACATTCAGAATGGGTTAATTCTATTTTATGTATAATTGGCAATGAAACTGAAATTATATCCCACATAAACGGGATACGGATAGTGGACTGTACAAAGTACACAAGTGTTTTATATAGGATGGAAATCTGGGTAGACGATGAACGTTACAAGACTGATATAGAGGAATTGATAAAAGGGAGTAAATTTAATCTAGGAGAATATAAACTACTATACAGATCTCATAAAAATATTAAAGAAACTATATAAACACATATATTATTAGTTATTAAGTATGGAGGAACAACTCGGCGCACGCGAGCTATTGGAAAAACTAAATATTATTGTATCCCAGTTTGATTCACTAGAGGAGAAACTGGACTCCCTAGAAGAGAAAGTCGATGGTATCGAAATTAATATGTCACCCCTTCTAGACCTTTTGAATAATCTAATTAAGACTAATATAGCCGAGGAAACACTTGGACCACCGGAACCGAAGGAAGTAAAGCCCGAACTTGCTTATCGTGTTGAAGGCGATAATGTTTACATTTACGGTACAAAGACATTTGACAACCGGGAGATTATTAAGTCTTCATTTAAAAATGCAAGCTGGTCAAAGGAAAACTCGGCCTGGATTTTTAAGGTTTTTGATGATTATACTAGTACATTCGATACATTTTTCCCTAACATCGTTAAGGGTCAATAGTAAAAACATTGATGTGATATTTCCCCGTACCAACTTCCATTCCATTTACTCTACGAATTCTACTGTCTTTAAAACAGTAATGTAGAACACACTTATGCGTAATATTTAACCTCTTAGATATTGTCTTCGCGGATAATTTTACTCCGGCGGCATTATCTAGGTACGCGTATACAGGATTCATTAAATATAATAAGTTATACAATTTATCTTTAAATTATTATATTTACTTTAAATAAATAAATAACATGTTCAACGATGTAAATGAATTCGGTGATATGAAAACCATCATGGCCAAGGCAAAAGCGGCTACCGTGGCAAAAGCGGCGGCCGCGGCAAAAGCGGCTACCGTGGCAAAAGCGGCGGCCGCGGCAAAAGCGGATAAGCATGCTCCAATTCTCGCCGCGAACCTTAAGAAGGCTAAGGAGGTAGCGAAAAAGACTAAGGATTCGGTGTCAAAAGCGGCGTCAGATGTATATCAAAACATGTCCGAGGCCGACTTAATAAAATATATAGCCATGGGAGGCCCAGACTTGTTCGGTTTTGGCGATGTAAATGAATACGGTAAGAAACTAAAGATGACTAAGAAGGCTATAGCGGCCCGCCGGGCTTACCGTAGAAAGAAGTCGTCTAAGCGTTCCCGTAGGTCCTCGCCTAAGCGCCGGAAGATTTCGCAAAAGACTGCCCATGCTCGAGCTAAGAGAGCCATGAAATTACATCACTCCAAGGGAATTTCACTTAAGCAGGCTTGGAGAATTGTTTTAAAGAAAAATAAATTCGGCGACTCTGTGTGTGGACGGGGTTATGAAGTAAACAGGAATTGGAATCGTACTAAGGGGCAGAGAGAATGTTTAAAAGAATGCGATTTTTACGAAATTAGAGATAATAAAACTAATAAATGCAAAAAGATGAAAATGGTTAATAAGACTTACGGCTATGTTCCTCCTCGACCGAGGTCGAGCGTTCCACGTGGTTACGAAATTAATCCAGAAACTGGTCGCCAGAGAAAAATATGCCCACCGGGTCATTACAGGGATCCCGACACTGGTAGGTGTAAGAGAATTCAGTCATCTGTAAGACCTTTAATTTCTCGGAAAAATTACGAAGACCTTGATGAGTTAGACTCTGTTAACTTCAGGTGGAGCAAAAAGACGCGCGGTAACTTACCCCTTAGTATGCAATATGGTCATAGTAAATCATGCTTCGGTGCAGTTCCTTGCGATTGCGGAATGTGATGTAATATTTAATTCTAATTAATTCAAAAAAAAAATAAACGCATATAATAAAATAAATAATGGATTACATTTTAGATGGAATTGGAGCCGTACCGGGTTCGCTCGGTATGGGTTTCGGTAAGAGAAAGTTAAAGATGACTAAGAAGGCTATCGCGGCTCGCCGTGCTTACCGTCTTCGCAATGGCCGCTCGCCCCGTCGTTCGCCCCGTCGTTCACCCCGTCGTAGACGTAAGTCGCCGATCCGTAGACGTAAGTCGCCTATCCGTAGACGTAAGTCGCCTAAGCGTGGTCGCAAGTCGCCGATCCGTAGACGTAAGTCGCTGATGACGGATAGAACTTACGGTAACATCCCCTTGAGTATGCAGGGCGATGATGATGATGATTTATCTGTTTTCGGGGCCCGCCGTTCGCGCCGTACGCGCCGTTCGCGCCGTCGTTCGCGCCGTTCGCCCCGTCGTTCGCGCCGTTCGCCCCGCCGTTCTCCTCGTCGTGGTAGAAAGATGACTAAAAGAGCAATTTACGCTAACGCTAAGAAAGCCATGAATCTTCATCACCGGAAAGGCATCAGTCTTAAGCAGGCGTGGAGGATTGTACTCAAGAAGAATGGGTTTGGCGGAGATTACATTTTAGCCGGACTTAAAGCCGTGCCGGGTACGCTCGGTATGGGGTTTGGTACGGAGACCATGAGGGGTGCTGCCGCAATCGGAAGACTTTCTGGTAGTAGGTTTGGCATGGCAACTGTCTGCAGACCGGGATACTCGCCAAACAGTAAGTGGCGCAAAGGTAAGGGCTCTGGTCAGAAGAGATGCGTAAAAGACAAGACTAAGAAGATTACTGTAAACGAGTTACAGGCTATTGCGGTAAAGAATGGTATCAGTATTTACAAGACCAAGAAAGGGGGTGGATACACAAGGACCCCGGTAACCGGCAAGGCTCTTAAGGCTCGTCTAAGCCGCGCGAAGATTTCTTACAACTACGGTCGTCGCCGGAGTGTAAGCTACGTATAGACGATTAAATGAAAATGAAAATGAAAATGAAATGTATAATATAAAATATAAAGATATATCTTATATTATAATATAACAAGATGGAACCGATTCTCGCAGAAACTTCTAATAGATATGTTTTGTACCCGATTGTATGGACTGCAGTATGGAACGAATATAAGCGCCATCAGCAAGCATTTTGGACAGCCGAAGAAATTGATTTTTCAGCCGACACGTCAGATTGGGAAAAGTTAACCGATGATGAACGGTTTTTCATTTCGAATATCCTATCATTTTTTGCTGGGTCTGACGGTATTATCTTTGAGAATCTTTCTATAAACTTTATTGAGGAAATTAAGGTCCCTGAAATCCGAGCTTACTATGGGTGGCAGGCTGCAATGGAAACAATCCATTCTGAGACATACGCTCTTATGATTGATACATACATTGGAAATAATTGGGAAAAACTAAGACTTCTAAACGGGATTAAGGAAGTTCCGGGAGTGAAGAAAAAGGCGGATTGGGCCAAGAAGTGGCTAAACAGTGACATCCCATTTGCTAAGAGACTTGTAGCGTTTACAATCGTCGAGGGGCTATTCTTCGCGGGTTCGTTTTGCGCCATCTTTTGGCTTAAGTATGTAAAGGGGCTAATGACCAAAGCCCTGGGTAAGAGTAATGAACTTATTGCCCGTGATGAGTCTCTCCACGCAGACTTTGGTGTCTTACTTTATACATACATCGTGAATAGACTGAGCGTTGATGAAATTAACGAAATGTTTACAACGGCAGTTGACATTGAAAAGGAATTCATCTGCGAATCATTCTCTTGTGATCTTATCGGTATGAACGCAAATTCTATGAAGACTTACATTGAGTTTCAGGCAGACCGTTTGATCCAAAAGTTTGGATACCCGAAGATTTACGATGTAACCTGTCCATTTGAGTTCATGGACACCATGTCTCTTGATGGCAAGAGCAACTTCTTCGAACAGCGCGTTACAGATTACAACCGCCCCGAACAGATCGTCGACAAGGAACTAGAAATCCTTGACGACTTCTAAACTGGTAATGAACTGTAAATGAGATTAAATAGAAAAATACTGACAATTAATGAATTGTGTGTATTTTTACATTACATTTTAATTTAATAAGCTTTGTGGGTGACCCGTCAGGCCCCGGAGTACGACTCTCCTTTTGTGAAGAAAACCTTAAAGGACCGGCCGCCGGTGCCCTCTTTGCACCAGCCAGCCTTCTGGTTGGTACTATTGCTGCCAGGACTGCCGTCGCACCCATCATCGGCCAATACCTTCTCGGCGTTGCCAGACCACAATGTAAACTTATTGGCTCTCCGCGTGCTGACGCACTCTCCAATACTACCCTCAAGGGACGCAAGACGGTCATCCGCGAGCACTTTTGTTTCGTATGTTGAGGCTATTGGCCCGCCCGCGGCGAGTAGTTCATCAATTTTCGCTTTGAAAACCCCCCCCGATCCGTCTAGGCTGTCTCCAAAAAGTGCTTTTAATAGCGCGGCCTGTGTGGCGTCATTTTGTAAGAATTTTTGATTAACCCCGCCTACGCTGTCATTCAAAAAAGATATCGCCCCGGATGTTTGATCTACTACCATTAATTTTTTAGTACTTGCAGCACCAGTTGTTTCTAGATAGTTATTCTCTTTTCTGGTAAGCAGTATCGTAAAAAGCGTTAAAACGGCGGCCAGGAGAAATGCTTTGAATAAAAGATGTTCCATTTATCATTAATAAATATTTTAATTAAATATTTTAATTAAA
>TARA_B110000444_G_scaffold81031_1_pt1 | contig 12852 bp, 6 predicted proteins | sample TARA_B110000444 | Tara Oceans TARA_B110000444 (sample SAMEA4398370) | marine metagenome | biome: Polar Biome; feature: [SRF] surface water layer (ENVO:00010504); material: water (ENVO:00002006), including particulate matter (ENVO:01000060) such as... | depth 5 m | reverse complement strand
GAGGGTATAAAGCTTGCTGTGCCCTACATACATAAAATTCTTGAGGCAATGAATATTCCTGCAATTGTCAAGGAAGGCTTTGAGGCCGATGACATTATTGGAACTCTAGCGAAAAAAGCGGAAAAAGAAGGCTTCAAAACCTTTATGGTCACACCCGATAAAGATTTCGCACAATTGGTAAGTGAAAATATTTTCATGTATCGCCCCATGTTTGGCGGGGGGTATGAAACTTGGGGAGTGGAAGAAATAAAGGCAAAATTTGAAATTGAAGACCCTTTACAAGTGATTGATTTCCTGGGAATGAAAGGCGATGCTTCTGATAATATTCCAGGGCTTCCAGGTGTGGGTGATAAAACTGCAAAAAAATTACTTGCTCAGTATGGGAGTATGGAAAACCTTTTGGCAAATACGCATGAGCTCAAAGGTAAAATGAAAGAAAAAATAGAAGCCAATGCCGAGCTTGGACTTTTATCCAAAAAATTAGCCACCATATTACTGGATGTTCCTGTGGAATTTGATGCAAAAAGTTGTGAACTAGGAGCTCCGGATTCTGAAAAAGTTGAGGCGATTTTTCAAGACTTAGAGTTCAGACGTTTAATTGATAATTTCAATAAAACATTTGCAGTCAAAAGTACAGAAGAAGTAACGCCCGAGTTTGATTCGCCTACTTCAACCTCTAAAAAGACTGTGGTCGCGGCAACCCCACAAGCAGGGGCTGGACAGTTTTCTTTATTTGGCGGCGACGAACCCGAAGCCCCTATGGCGCCTCAAAACTACGGAAGAGAAACGGCTGCTTCTACATCTCACTTTTATCAAAATGTGACTGGAGACTTGGGATTAAAACTGTTTATAAAACAGCTAATGCGGCAACCGTCTGTTTGTTTTGATACTGAAACAACAGGCCTAAATCCGCTTAATGCAGAACTCGTGGGTATTGCCTTTTCGTGGGAAGCACACAAAGGGTTTTATGTTCCTTTTCCAGAGCCTTTTGATGAGGCACAAGTATTAGTTGAATTATTTCGACCCTTTTTTGAGTCCTCTGCTATTGAAAAAATTGGACAGAATTTAAAATACGACCTGAAAGTATTACACAAATATAAATTAGAGGTTAAAGGCTCTTTATTTGACACTATGATTGCGCATTATCTAATCAATGCAGATATGCGTCATAACATGGAAGTATTGGCAGAAACTTACTTGAACTACTCCCCTATTTCTATCATCGAGTTAATTGGGAAAAAAGGGAAGAACCAGCTTTCAATGCGAGATGTTTCACTTGAAAAACTTACAGAATACGCTGTTGAAGATGCGGATATTACTTTTCAACTGGCTAGTCATTTCAAAAAAGAATTGACCGATGCAGAAACATTAAAGTTATTTAATGATATTGAAATTCCGTTAGTGAAAGTATTGGCTTCTATGGAATTAGAAGGCATCAAATTAGATACTTCATTTTTAAAATCACTGTCTACAGACCTTAATAGTGATATTGCATCTCTTGAAACTAAAATATATGAAGCTGCGGGGGAAACGTTTAATATTGCGTCGCCTAAGCAATTAGGAGTGATTTTATTTGAAAAATTAAAGCTAGTCGATAAACCTAAAAAAACCAAAACGGGCCAGTACAGTACGGCTGAAGATGTGTTGTCCTACTTAGCAAAAGAACACACAATAATTCAGCATATATTAGAATATAGAGGACTTGCCAAGCTTAAAAGCACCTATGTAGATGCGCTTCCAGAGCAGGTTTTAGAGAGCACAGGGCATATTCATACAGAGTATCTCCAAACTGTTGCCTCTACTGGTCGTTTGAGTAGCAATAACCCCAACTTACAAAACATTCCTATTCGAACTGAAAGAGGGCGTCAGGTACGAAAAGCCTTTGTGCCCAGAAATGAAGAGTACACGCTTTTAGCAGCTGATTATTCGCAAATAGAATTGCGTGTTATTGCCGCCATGAGCCAAGAAGAAACCATGATAGAGGCTTTTAAAAATGGGGAAGATATTCACGCCTCAACTGCTGCAAAGGTATTTAATGTGTCATTATCAGACGTGACTCGGGAACAGCGTGGAAATGCTAAAACCGTAAATTTTGGAATTATTTATGGAGTTTCTGCTTTTGGGCTGAGCAATCAAACCGATTTAAGTCGGACGGAAGCAAAAGAGTTAATTGAAACATATTACGAAACCTACCCAAAACTTCGAAAATATATGAGCTCACAAGTGGACTTTGCTAGAGATCATGGCTATGTGACCACACTATCGAACCGTCGCCGCTATTTAAAAGATATTAATTCTCGTAATGCAATAGTGAGAGGAGCCGCAGAAAGAAATGCTGTTAACGCGCCTATTCAAGGAAGTGCTGCTGATGTTATAAAAATAGCAATGATTAATATCTACAATAAACTACAGCAGGGGGGGTTTAAAACAAAAATGCTATTACAAGTTCATGATGAATTAGTCTTTGACGTTTACAAGCCTGAGCTAGAAACAATGAAAGTGTTGATCAAAGAAGAAATGGAAAATGCTTACACACTAAGCGTTCCTTTAGACATTGAAATGGATATGGGGTCTAATTGGCTAGAAGCTCATTAAACTACATTTCTAATGCCTTTTTCACATCATTATCCATTAAAAATTCTTCTGGATTTTCAAGGGCTTCTTTAACTGCTACTAAAAACCCTACAGACTCTTTACCGTCAATTATCCTGTGATCATAGGATAATGCGACATACATAATGGGACGAATAACAACCTCGCCATTAATAGCAACTGGACGCTCAATTATGTTGTGCATTCCTAGAATTGCGCTTTGAGGAGGATTAATAATAGGTGTTGAAAGCATACTTCCAAATACACCTCCATTGGTAATTGTAAACGTACCTCCGGTCATTTCGTCCACTGTAATTTGACCATCACGCGCAAGAATTGCCAAGCGCTTTACTTCCGATTCTACGCCTCTAAATGATAAGTCTTCTGCATTTCTAATCACAGGAACCATTAAACCTTTTGGTCCTGATACAGCAATACTAATGTCACAGAAGTCATAACTAATCATTTCTTTTCCATCAATCATCGAGTTAACAGCTGGAAATAATTCTAAGGCACGAACAACGGCTAGCGTAAAGAAACTCATGAACCCAAGACCAACGCCGTGTTTTTCTTTGAACGTTTCTTTATATTGTTTTCTTAATGCGAATATTGGAGACATGTCAACTTCGTTGAATGTCGTTAACATGGCTGTTTCATTTTTGGCTGTTACCAAACGTTCAGCAACTTTTCGGCGTAACATAGAAAGTTTAGATCGTGACACACCACGACCTTCAATATTAATCTGCTGTCCCATTGCTGGCACCGCTTTTACAGCGTCTTCTTTAGTAATTCGACCATCTTTACCAGTGCCTGAAATGGTGGTCGCTTCAATCCCTTTTTCGGATAGTATTTTTTTAGCTGCAGGACTTGCGGATCCAGTGGCATATGTCGTGTTTGTTGGCGTCTCAACTTTTGGAGTTGCGGAAACTTCTGTTTTTGTTGCTGCTGCTTTAGCAGACTCTCCTCCTTGAGGTTTTGAAGCACTTGTATCAATAAGACAAACAACTGCTCCAACTTCTACAGCATCTCCAACTTCTGCTTTAAAAGTCACGGTTCCACTGGCCTCAGCTGGCAACTCTAACGTTGCTTTATCACTATCTACTTCTGCAATAGCTTGGTCTTTTTCTACATAGTCTCCATCTTGAACTAACCATTCTGCAATCTCGACTTCTGTAATAGACTCTCCTGGTGAAGGCACTTTCATTTCTAAAATCATTGTGTGTTTATTTTAGTTTTTTTCTTTGATTGTCTTTTGTTTTATCAAAAACAAAATTTATAACTTCTTGGTGTCTCTTTTTAAAACGCGTAGCACTTCCAGCGGCAGGTGCGCTATAACTTCTTCTTGAAGCGACTCTCCAATTTCTCACAGCATCTAAATGCATTAACATGTGAGCATAAGCACCCATGTTTCTAGGCTCTTCTTGTGCCCAAACAATATCTTCTGCATTTTTATATTTGGTTATGACTGCCTCAATCTCACTTTCAGGTAATGGAAATAGTTGTTCTACACGAACAAGAGCAATATCCTTTCTTTCTAATTTATCTTTTGCTTCTAATAAATCATAATAAAATTTACCTGTAACAAATACTAATGTTTTAACTGCACTTACTTTGGCCGCTGCATCATCAATTAGCATTTGAAAGCTTCCATTTGCAAATTCGTCAACTGATGATACTACTTTTGGATGGCGCAATAAACTTTTAGGGGTAAATACAATTAATGGTTTTCTATAACCTGCTTTTAATTGACGTCGCAATAAATGAAACATATTAGCTGGTGTGGTACAATCTGCTATAAACATATTGTCTTTTCCACAAAGTTGCAGATACCTTTCCATTCGACCTGAAGAATGCTCTGCTCCTTGCCCTTCATATCCGTGAGGCAACAACATGACAATTCCATTTGGTGTTTTCCACTTATCCTCACCACATGAGATATACTGATCAATCATGATTTGGGCTCCATTACTGAAATCCCCAAACTGAGCTTCCCATATCGTTAGTGTATTAGGACTAGCCATAGCATAGCCATAATCAAATCCTACAACGCCGTATTCAGACAACAACGAGTTATAAATGTTAAATTCGCCTTGGTCTGAACTTATATTATTAAGGAGAATTACTTCTTCTTCACTGTCTTCAACTTTAACAACTGCGTGACGGTGAGAAAACGTACCTCGCTCGACATCTTGTCCAGAGATACGAACATTGAACCCTTCTTCTAAAAGAGAGCCAAATGCTAAATGTTCTGCCATCGACCAATCAAGTTTATCTGTTTCAAACATTTGCCTACGAGCCTGTATCAAACGAGAAATCTTGCGGATAAATTTTTTATCTTCAGGAAGCGTGGATATGATTCTGCTAATATTCGCTAATTTTTCTTTAGAATAACGTGTGTCAACTGTCAACCTCATCTTGTTTACCTTGGCTCTTGGATAGCCTTCCCAAGCCTTTTGCATAAACGGCGTAATAACTGTTTTGTCATCTTTTCTAGATGTAACTAGTTCTGTTTCTAAGGACGCTTTATAGTCCTTCTCAAGTTTAGAAACGTAATTAGAATCTATTACTCCTTCATCTATTAATTTTTGGGCGTAAATATCACGAGGATTACTATGGCTTGCTATAGCTTTGTATAGCTTTGGCTGTGTAAATCGTGGCTCATCACCCTCATTATGGCCGTACTTTCTGTAGCCTAATAAATCTATAAATACATCTCGCTTAAACTGCATTCTAAAATCCAATGCAAATATAATAGCATGAACAACAGACTCGGCGTCATCGGCATTAACGTGGAGCACGGGTGAAAGCGTCACTTTAGCTACGTCTGTACAATAGGTTGAAGAACGCGCATCTAAATAATTTGTAGTAAATCCAATTTGATTATTTACGACAATATGAATAGTTCCGTTGGTCTTATAACCATCCAATTGAGCCATTTGAACTACTTCATAAACAAGTCCTTGCCCTGCAATTGCGGCGTCACCATGAACAACTATTGGTAAAACTTTACTTGCATTTTCTGGTTCGATAGCATCTTGCTTGGCACGTGTAATTCCCTCTACTACAGCCCCTACAGTCTCTAAATGTGATGGGTTTGGAGCAATACTTAAATTAATTCGATTTCCGTTATCTGTCAATCGGTCACTCGTCCAGCCAAGGTGGTATTTTACATCGCCATCGAAGACTTCTTCCTCGTAGTCCTTTCCGTCAAATTCACTAAAAATATCACTTGCAGATTTACCAAATATATTGGTTAATGTACTCAGGCGCCCTCGGTGAGCCATTCCCATTACAAACTCTTTTACTCCATAAGATGCTGCTTTTTCAATAAGCGCATCAACCGCTGGAATTAAGGATTCATTCCCTTCTAAAGAAAAGCGTTTTTGACCAACATATTTAGTGTGTAAAAAAGTTTCAAATGACACGGCGTCGTTAAGCTTTTTAAGAATATGTTTCTTTTCGTCTGAGCTAAAGCTCCCGTGATTATCATTTTTATTAAGCTTGTCTTGTATCCATTGACGCTCAAGGGGTTTTCGGATATACATGTATTCAACTCCAATAGCATCACAATAAATAGCCTCTAGATGCTCAATAATAACTCGTAGACTTTGAGGTCCTATTCCGATAACTTCTCCAGCATTAAAAATAGTGTCTAAATCAACTGACGACAATCCGAAATTCTCAAGCTCAAGTGAGGGCTGGTATTTTCTGCGATCCCTTACAGGATTCGTTTTAGTAAACAAGTGCCCACGTGTTCGATACCCATCAATTAATTTTATAACTTGAAATTCTTTCTGTACTTGCTCGGGGATTTGAGTACTTACGCCTTCGACTATTTCTCCTGTAGATCCATAGCTTTCACTTCCAAAGTCATAGCCTTGAAAAAAAGCTTTCCAGCTTGGTTCTATACTATCAGGGTCTTGCTGATATTGTTCGTACATGTCTGCAAAGTGAGCAGTGTGAGCAGCGTTTAGAAAAGAATACTTATCCATGGATTAATAATTCTATTTTTTTTAGTAAAAAAATATATACAAAAATACGATTTTTCGCAAAACAGCTAAGTGAAAATAAGATAAATATGAATAAATTTTGGTGTAATTATATATTCTTAGAAATTATACGTCCCTCGTCATGAGTTCGGTCCCAAAGTCTTTGAGGATTTGCTTGTTAGGGCCTGAGATATTAATAGTTTCTAAAACATCAAATGCCGCTTTGGTATAAAAAGAAATAGCAGCTTTGGTTGCAATATTTGCTTCAGAGCGCACAAATAGCTCTAATGTTTTAGAAACTTTATTTTCTGGTTTTAAAGCATTATTTTGAAATAACTGAGTTAATTCAGTTCTTACTTCAGGGGATCCGTTTTCAATCGCTTTTAAAAATAAGTAAGTTTTTTTGTTTTCTAATATGTCCCCCCCTACTTGTTTACCAAAAATTTCAGGATTTCCAAAAGCATCTAAATAATCATCTTGCAGCTGAAATGCTATTCCAAGGTTTTTTCCAAAATCATAGCAACGAACCTGGTCTTCAATAGGAGCATTAGCAACAATTGCACCCATTTGCATCGCTGCACCAACCAATACAGCTGTTTTGCATTCAATCATTTTTAAATACTCAGGTATAGAAACTTGCAGGCGCGTTTCAAAATCAATATCGTATTGCTGGCCCTCACATACCTCTAAGGCTGTTTTGCTAAATAACTTCGCTAACTCTCTAAATGTTTCTGGTGGATAATTTTCAAAAAGCTGATACGCCCTAATAAGCATAGCGTCTCCTGATAAAATACCTGTGTTTAAATCCCATTTTTCATGCACAGTTTCTTGGCCTCGACGTAAAGGTGCAGCATCCATAATATCATCGTGAATTAAAGAAAAATTATGAAAAACCTCAACAGCTAAAGCAGCGTCCATTGAACGGTCAACATCTCCATCAAAACACGCAGTGGTCATAAGTGTCAAAACAGGTCGTAAGCGCTTACCTCCAAGATTGAGAATATACTTAATAGGCTGATAGAGATTCTTAGGCTCTCTTTCAACGTTGTATGTATTAAGAAATTCTGAAAATTGATTTTGGTAATCTGCGATCGCTTCCATGTAAACAAAAATAAGAGAATTCTAACAACTATTTTACAAAAGCGAAAACATTAAATGTTAAAAAACCACAAAACTTACGAAACTTTAACTGTTTTTAAAGTTTCCTGCCGTATGTTTGCACACTGTTATGAAAGAGAAAATTATAAAAAAAGCAGAGGAATTGTTTTTAACCCTTGGGTTTAAGAGCATTACAATGGATGACATTGCCAATGCGATGGGAATTTCTAAAAAAACGATTTATGCTCACTTTGCCAACAAAACAGAGCTTGTGGAAGTTGTAACTTTTGAAGCTTTGGATCAGATACACCTAGGGATTGATAGCATAAAAGAAACCTCAACAAATCCAATCGAAGAGCTTTATCAAATAAAGATGTTTGTAATGAACTACTTGAAAAATGAAAAAGTATCTCCGAAATTTCAGCTAAAGAAATACTACCCTAAAATTAATGATTTGCTAAATATTAAGCAATTTCAAAAAATGAATTCCTGCGTAATAGATAGCCTCAAAAAGGGGGTTGATACTGGTTTATTTAGATCTGAAATTAATTTGGAGTTTATTTCTAGAATGTATTTTAGTGGCATGAACGGCATTCGTGATATTAATGTTTTCCCAGACGCTCTTTTTGATAAACACTATATTTTTGAAAGCTATCTAGAGTATCATTTACGTGCTATCGTCACAAGCAAAGGCCTCAACTTATTAAATAACTACCTAAACCCAAACCTACCTAACAATGTTACATAAATTTATTATTTTCTGGCTTTTTGCCGCTTCGCTGAATGCTCAAGAAAACAAATATAGCTTTACTTTACAAGAGGCTATAGGCTTTGCAATTAAGAACAACAGGGCCATCCAAAATGCGGAACGTGATGTGAAAATTGCTGTACAAACAAAACGAGAAACAACTGCCACAGGGCTACCGCAGATCAATGCGAACATTGGCTATAACAACTGGCTTGAACAACAAGTTTCGCTTATTCCTGCTGAGTTTTTTGGCGGAGCACCTGGACAATTTGCAGAAGTTTTGTTTGGTACAAAGCAAACAATGAATAGCGCCGTGACAGTCAAACAAAAACTATTTGACGGCTCATATTTAGTAGCACTTCAAGCCGCAAAAGTATTTCTTGAAATCTCTAAAAATTCCAAAGAAAAAACAATAAATGAAATTGGTAAAATTGTAGCCTACTCATATGGTAATGTATTGTTAGTTGAAGAAAATTTGGAAATTGTAAATTCAAATATTGCACTATTAGAGAAAAACGTTTGGGAGGTTTCAAAAGTGTATGAGAGCGGTCTTATTGAAGAAGAAAGTCTACAACAACTGCAACTGACGCTATCGGGGTTAAAGAGCAACCAGCGCTATTCGAAGCGGTTAAAAGATCTCGCTTACCAAATGTTTAATAATTCTCTTGGTTTGGATCTCACCGCAGCAGTAGTATTGACAAACAGCTTAGATGAATTAGTTGTTTTCTATTCCACCCTAACCACTTCAAGGTCCGAAAATGAATTTGAAGAAGTTATAGACTTTAAAATTGCGGTTAACTCCGTGAAGTCAGACGAACTTTTGTTGAAATTAGAAAAAAGCAAAGCCTTACCAACCTTAAATGCTTTTGTAAACGGGAGCTACTCTGGAAATAGTCAGCGCTTTTCTTTTACAGAAAACTCCCAAAAATGGTTTGGTGCTTCCCTGTTTGGTGTGACCTTAGACATCCCTGTTTTTAGCTCATTTAAACGAAGTGCCTCGACTCAAAGAGCACGACTGAACTTAGAGAAATCAAAGTCAAATTTAGAAGACACCACAAATAAAATAAAACTAGAAATTAATACAGCAAGGAGTAATTATGAATTTGCCGTTGAAGATTATGAGATTAAAAAAAAGGCCCTTGATCTTTCTAAAAATATAGCAACTAAAAATGAAATTAAATTTTTCGAAGGCCTAACAACTAGTTTTGATTTGTCTCAAGCACAAAGACAATTGTACATAGCGCAACAAGACTACCTCCAATCAATGCTAAATATTTTGTTAAAAGGAGTTGACTTAGAATCCCTTATAAATACGCCCCTTAAAAACTAAACAATGACATATAAACATAATACCCCCCCCATGAAATCCATTTTTTACATAGGCCTTTTATCCTTAGTTCTTGGCTGTAATACTGCCCCTAAGGAATCAAAGTCTCTTACCGATTTAAAAACACAAAAAACAGACCTTGTAAACCAACTAAATAACATCAGTGCCAAATTAAAATCCGTTGAAATCGCCATTTCAGACTTGGATACTCTTAAAAGACTGGTGACTGTCACATCATTTAAGGCAGAAGAAAAAATATTTAATCATTATATTGAAGTGCAGGGGGTTGTAAAAGCAGACAAGGCAATCGAGCTCCGCGCTGAGATGGGGGGCACTGTAACTGCTGTCCTAATTAAACAAGGACAGAAAGTAACTAAAGGCCAGGTTTTAGCAACCTTAGAGAGTTCAGTTATTGATAATTCTGTTTTACAATTAAAAACACAGCTTGATTTGGCTACGACTACCTATGAGCGACAAGCACGGTTATGGGAGCAAAAGATTGGAAGTGAAATCCAATTTCTACAAATAAAATCCCAAAAAGAAGGGCTTGAAAATAGCTTAAATAGTTTAAAAGCTCAGGCTCGTAAAATGAAGATCATCGCGCCTTTTTCTGGAACTATAGATCAAGTCTTTGCGAAAACAGGAGAACTCATATCTCCCCAAACGCCGTTTTTAAGGCTGGTTAATCTTGACAATGTATATATAGAAAGTGAAATTACGGAGACTTATTTAAAATCGATTTCCAAGGGAACAATGGCATTGTTAAGCTTTTCATCCATTGACATCTCTTTTGAGGCTAACATAACGCAGGTTGGAAACTTCATTAACCCTAGCAATCGCAGTTTTAAAACACGAATAGACGTTAAGAACAATAACAATGAACTAAAAGCTAACTTACTTGCCGACATTAAAATCAACGATTTTAATGCTTCTGGAATTGTAATCCCTTCAAAAGTTATTCAAAAAGATCGTAATGGCAAAACATTTGTCTACACCCTTGAGGCAGAAGAAGCTAACTATAAAGTTATAAAGACCTTTGTCAAAGACTCGAATTCCTACAACAACTTCTCCTATATTTCTGAAGGGCTCAATAGTAAATCAACCTTGGTTGACAAAGGCGCTCGACTGGTTAAAAATGGTGATATTGTAAAACTTGTAGACTAATAAATTATGAACTCAAATAAAATAAAAGAATTTAAAATCTCTTCGTGGGCGATTTCTAACAGGATGACGGTGTCTGTGATCACCTTCATTATCATACTTGGAGGACTGCTTTCTTACACTGGAATGGCCAGAGAAAATTTCCCAGAAATTATTGTTCCACAAATTTACGTCGCAACTCCTTACCCTGGAAATTCAGCATTGGATGTGGAAAAACTTATCACCAAAAGATTAGAAAAAGAAATAAATTCAATAACAGGCGTTGATAAAATTACATCTAATTCCATACAGGGATACTCTAGCATTGTGGTTGAATTCAACTTTGATTACACCCCTGCCGAAGCACTTCAAAAGGTGAAAGACAAAGTTGATGTTGCCATGGCGGATACTGATTTTCCAAAAGACCTGCAGTCGGAGCCAAGCGTCACAGAAATGAATTTTAGTGAACGTATTCCTATAATGAATATTAATTTATCCGGTGAATTTTCTATGGACCAGTTAAAGGAATATGCTGAATACTTAGAGGATGAAATTGAAGAGCTTTCTGAAATTTCTAGTGTGGACATTAGAGGGGTTCAAGAAAAGGAACTTGAAATAGCAGTCGACTTATATAAAATGGAAGCATCGATGATAAGCTTCACTGACATAGAAAATGCTGTTAAATTTGAAAACATGAGTGTTACTGGGGGTGACATCCTAGAAAATGGCGTTCGAAAAACAGTTCGGGTAACAGGCGAATTCGAGGACCCCTTAAGCGTTAGGGACCTTATTGTGAAACAAGAAAAAGGGAACATTGTATACCTAAGAGACATAGCTGAGGTCTCGTTCAAAGAGCAAGAAAAAGAGAGTTTTGCAAGAGAATATATGCAACCTGTAGTGATGCTGGACGTTAAAAAAAGAGGTGGTCAAAACCTTTTAAAAGCATCTACTAAGATTGATGAGATTATTGAAACAGCTCAAAAAAGCATATTCCCTAAGAGTCTCATAATTTCTAAGACAAATGATCAATCAAACGAAACACGGACCATGGTTTCTGATCTAGAGAACAGCATTATTTTAGGAATCATATTAGTGGTCACAGTCCTGTATTTCTTCCTAGGGTTTCGCAATGCTTTATTTGTTGGAATTGCAATTCCATTATCTATGTTTTTATCCTTTACTATTTTAGGATTTATGGGGGTAACCCTTAACACAATGGTCTTGTTTTCTTTAGTTATCGCTTTAGGGATGCTGGTTGATAACGGAATTGTTGTAGTTGAAAATGTTTATCGATTAATGGATGAAGGCTACCCAAGAATTCAGGCTGCAAAGCTGGGTGTTGGGGAAGTGGCGATGCCAATAATTGCGTCAACAGCTACTACTTTAGCTGCTTTCTTCCCTTTAATTTTATGGGAAGGTATTATGGGAGAGTTTATGAGGTGGCTGCCAATCACGCTAATAATTGTATTGAGCTCCTCTCTTTTTGTAGCACTTATAATAAACCCGATGTTGATTTCAGTGTATATGAAAGTAATGCCTAAAGAGGAGTCTAAGGTTACTTTTATCACAAAACTAGAAAACCTATACGAGCGTTTTTTGAGCTATGCTTTAAAAGGGAAAAACCCTGTTGGTATCGTTACTGGAACGTTTGGGCTATTATTTCTAGCCGTATTACTAATGTTTACATTTCCTCCAAAAATATTATTCTTTCCAAACACTGATGCTAAACAAGTGTTTGTGTATGTGGAGTATCCCATTGGAACCGATATTGAAGAAACCAACACTATTTCAATGGAAATAGAAAAGGATATTGAAACTTACTTAAAAAAGTATGAAGTCAATGGGGAAAACTTCTTGATCACATCTGTGATCGGACAAGTTGGAGAAGGTACCGCGGATCCCAGCCGTGGGCAAGAAGGAGGTAAAACTCCGAATAAAGCGCGAATTACAATTGATTT
>TARA_B110000444_G_scaffold37757_1_pt1 | contig 12879 bp, 7 predicted proteins | sample TARA_B110000444 | Tara Oceans TARA_B110000444 (sample SAMEA4398370) | marine metagenome | biome: Polar Biome; feature: [SRF] surface water layer (ENVO:00010504); material: water (ENVO:00002006), including particulate matter (ENVO:01000060) such as... | depth 5 m | reverse complement strand
AGGGCTGCTACGGCAGTAAATATCACGCTGATTCCAATTCCAATTGGCCCACTACTGTGGAGGAAAGGAATGGTTGTACCAAAAAATGACATTATGAAGTTCACTAGATAAACCATCATGATTGCACCAGCCATCGAAACTACAGCTAGTATGTACTTTTCAGTAGGCTGGATTATTTTTAATCGGTAAAGGGTAAGCATGGTTACGAATACTGCTGCAGTACCGATTAGCGCTTGGAATACAACACCTTCGCTTCCACCAAGGTAATAGTTTTCAATCATATATGAGAACGAACCAATGAACAAGCCTTCTAGCAGTGCATACACAGTGATTAGAACTTGAGGATTTGCTGGTCTAACGAACATGATTATCAGAGCCATAATAATCCCTCCAATTGCTCCTCCAATCATCATCAAGTATCCCAATCCGGGGGTTTCTGAAGTAATGGAATAAGCTAAAGTTCCCGTAATTGCAATTATACTCAATAGGAACAGAGTTTTGTGAATTGTACCATTGAGTGTCATTCTTTCGGTAGCCATTCCTGGGCCGAAATACTGAGGGTTGAGTGCCGGATTACCTCTGCGAAATACCATGTGAACCAAACTGCGATTATGGCACTCCCTTGTCAACCTTATGCGGAGTTGTCGTCTATTTGTTGCTTATACCACTCTGCGAGTTGCTCTTCAGACCATCCCGAATCAAGATAATTCTGTACTTGTTCCTGGCTCCATCCGGAGAACTTGCTCATATCAGGTCCAGTTTGTTCCTCAACCGGATTTGTTCCATCCAATACTGGAATGTCCCAAGACTTTGCGTCTGCAATTTCAGGAGCATCGATTTCCAGTCCCGAATCTTCGTCTTCCTCTTTCTTCTTGGTCAGAAGAATTGTTCCTGCTCCAAGCAGAATGATAGTTCCTATTGTGATTAGTGTTAACATGAAATCCATTCCACTTGAACTTCCACTTTCGGAAGAATCGTCTACAGTTTGGTCTTTGTTCTGTTGGTTGGAACATCCTTGAGTATCTGTTGCCGCACCTACTTCTGTTCCAAGGCAATCATCAACATCATCGTTAACTCCATCTCCATCACTATCGATATCTACAATGTCATTTGAATCGTCATCATCAATTGGATCAACCCCATTATTTCCACCATCAGATTCAGGAACGCAGCCTATTACGGTATAGTCGTCTACTCCATCCCCATCTGCATCTGACATTGTAAGTGCGTCACTCGCACTCACATCAGCCATATTAGCAGCCCACAAGATTTCATTTCCGTCTTCAATACAATCGCCATCGGTGTCATTTAGGTAAGGGTCTGAGCCGTATGAGAATTCACCCAGATTTGTTAATCCATCATCGTCAGGGTCCAAATTGGAGTCTTGATTTGTACGTGATAGATTGTTTTCAACTTCCCAGTAATCCGGAATGCCGTCAATGTCGGTATCAGTAGTCAAGTCCAATCTATTCCAATCTTCCCAGAAAGAAGCTTCAAACGGTGCTGTGATTTGTTGTGAATGAATTATTAGCCCCATTTCTCTATTGCGAAGAATCGAATTTGCTCCCCAGTTAATACTGGAGATTAGAACACTTTCACCATCAACTATTACTCCCTTATTGTGTAATTTAGTTACAGTTTCATTCTCACTCATCAGTATGGCTTCAACATCTCCGGGCCAATCATTTAATTCATTGACAACTTCTCTAATCTCATCGTTTTCATCAACATAATGTTGGTTGATTGCTAACCTGATTGATACGCCTCTTGCAGCAGCATCTTCTAGTGAATCTAGTAGTGGATTCTCTTGCCATCCCCAATACCAATCCATTTCGAAGTATTGTAATGACAGTAATATTTCCGAATCAGCAGAATTTATCAGGTCTGAAAGTCCGATCATACAATCGTCAGGACAAGTAAGTAATTCCCCTGAGATAGGTCCTGCGATGGCTTGAGCAACCTCGCCAGCAGGGTAAGCAAATGGTGTAATGTATGATTCAGTAGGTTGTTGGTAAGTTGAATCCTCTACATGTAATTCACTAGGGTTTTCGTCAAAGGCCATACGCTCAAGCACGATAGTTGCTAAGTCTATACTGTCGACAATTACTCCCCAATCACGATTCCCAATTCCATCTACTGGCATTGATGAATTCTTCCAATTTCCTGAACCGATCCATACATGTTCTGAATCGACCACTGCTACCTTAGAGTGGATGTATTGGTATGGAGATGATGACGAGGATGAAAATTGGAGTACATTTGCTCCCACATTTTCTAATTCCCATGCCATAGCTAGACTTTGCTCCACATTGTAATCTCCCCACCAAGTTTCAGGTTCGTGGATTACAACAGTAATGTCTACGTCCCTATTAGCAGCTTCAATCAGTGCCATCACCAAATTAGGATGGTGTAATTGATAGACATGAAGGTGAATGGATTCTTCAGCATCAGCAAGCAAATTGATAACATCGCTAAATCCGCTATCCGGGCCAATTAGAGGAGTTACTGTTGTATCGTCAGTAAACGTATTCACTCCACAGAAATGACTTGCTCCAGCAACAGACCAGCGCATTTCCCAATCATTTGCAGAGTCGGTATCTGGCATATCTCCACAGCCATCTCCTCTGAGATACAGGATTCTATCTACCGTAGTAACTGGTACTCCAATTGAAGGGCCATTCCATCCAACCTCTGAAGTTGGGCCATTTCCGTAAACGAAAGTGTCTGCTACCATTCCATCTGGTGAAACCAATTGCATTGTTGCTCCACTATTAGGCATCCAGACTGGGAATTCCATTACTTCGTCAGCATTCAGGATAATTGTGTTGCCCATCGCTTTTACCGCATTAGCATCAGGGCTAATGATTACTGATGAGCCAGCTAGAACTTCACCTGATGTGAATGCGCTATCGAAACTAGTCCCTCCAGTGGTTGTCTTTCTTATTATCCAACCATTCAGGAATGCAGCAGCGTCTCCAGTGTTACTAATCTCAAAGAACTCATCATTTGTCGATTCACTCTTTTCTTCGAACATGAAGCGGCTGAATTTCAAATCATCAGAACCCCCCGAGTTAGTGTTATCTGGTTCAGGCTCTCCCGGCGTGGGCCATGGTAATGCTTCACCAAGGCCATTCATCGTCTTACAATCAGTAGTGATACTCCATTCAACGAAATCAACCTGAACTCCATCAGGGTCTTCTAGAGTCAAAGATCCTCCTAATCCACTGACGAACCAGTTTGGAGTTGTAAATACGACTCTTTCACCTGGTGCGATAATCATACTGGAAGTGTTCCACAAACGGTCAATTCTCATGTGGAATAAGTCTCCATCATCAGAGGACATTCTCCATGCATTCAAATCAATCATTTCAGTTCCATTGTTAAGGACCTCTATCCAATCATCAACAGGAGTTATACTGCCATCGGAACAATGAGCTAGAATCTCTGTTACTTCGATATCATGCGCTCCTGTGTAAGGTGAAGTCTGAGGATTAGGAGTTCCCGGAGTAGTCCATGGTGATTGAGACCATGCTCCATTCCATAACCAACTTGACTCGCCTTCAGTACTGTAGTCGTAGGTAATGGTTGAAACGATTTGGTTTGCAGAGTCTCTCAATTCTATTGTGTCAATGGTATTCTTTAGGTAGAATCCTTGACTTCCATTAATTGCTACTAGGAATATTTCACCTGGCAAAATCATAGTGTCACTCTTGAGTGGCATCTGGTGTTCATTAATGTTGAAGTTCCTCGAACCAGATGTAAAGTGCCAATTTGCAATATCTATGGATTGGTTGCCATTATTGATCAACTCAACCCACTCGCCATTTGGCCAACTTGCAGTGTCATTACCAACTGCATTAGCGAATATTTCATTGAACTCTATTTCTCCAGTTACGGTTACGGCGCCAGGTTCTGGCTGGCCTGGTGTAGGCCAACTTGCCGGGCTCCAAGGTAGCATAGGGTCTTGCGATTCGATTAATGAGACATTCAGTCCAGGGTCATTAGTCCACCATGCTTTGTGAACTATTGTATCAAATTGGTCAATCAACATCAATTGATTGTAATTATTCCAAAGGTAGGTTTGGTCAAAGAATTGGACTAATCTTCTTCCATCAGCAGCAATCATTGTACCCGGTTGGCTTGAATTCATTTCAAGAGTCATCATTTCAATACGAGTCTCATTGCCCATGCCATCTTTTATTTTCCAATCAATTAAATCGAAATCAGTTGGTCCATTGTTATGCAATTCTAACCACTCACCATCTGGCAGAGGCGCTCCATCCGTTGTCGAATTGGGTAGAACTTCAGTGATTTGAATATGTGATGAACCAGCGACGATAGAATCCCAAGGCATTGGGTTGACTATTCCAGGAGTTGGGTATGCAGAGTGCGACCAAGATAGGCCAGGCTGCTCCATTAGTGAAAAACCAGCAACTGTAGTCGACCAAGAGATAGATTGCGACTTTGTCCCATTAGGCCAAAGCAAATTTAGTGTTTCAGCACCGTTATTGAGGACACTACGACCATTGGATGAATTAATTGCAACTATTCTGTATTCATCGGAAGTAATAGTCATTGAAGTGCCTATGAGGTGACTCTCATTGAAGGCGAGAATATTACCTGCATTATCTGTAATTGACCATCCAGTTAAGTCGATATCAGATTGTCCTGAATTCCAGATTTCAACCCATTCTCCACCTGGCCATGTGGCATTATCTTCAGAAGGCCAAGGATTGGCCATAACTTCGCTAATGCGTAGATCTGAAGGAGCGGTACCTGCAGATGCGCCGTTCACGGAACCGGGGGTTGGAGAGTTTGTCGAAACCCAGTCATTTGTTGGTCCTGCAGGGTCCTCTTCCAGACTTACACCTGATGGGGCCCCTGCTGATGAAAAATTCCAAGATGCTTGGTCTATTACATTTCCAGAAGTGTCTTCCATTGTGATGTAATCATTTGTATTAGTTAAGTAAAAATTAGCAGAACCATTTCTGGCAATTACCATGAAATCACCTGGCTGTATAGTCCAACTACTAGAATTTCCAGCTTGGTATCCTACGATGGAAGATGAATTAAAATCAAGTGTTTTACTGGCTTTATTGACTAACTTCCAATTTAGAACATCAACCGGTGTCGTGCCAGTATTGTAAATCTCCATCCATTCACCATTAGGCCAAGTATCATCGTCATATCCATTTGGATTCGGCAATGCTTCGTTCAGACAAACCGTGCCACTGCACGCTAATGCGCGACCAGATGTTGCCTCAACAACTTCTGCCAGATTTACGAAAGGAGCCATCATTAAGATGCAAGTTAGGAAGAATACACGCGCTTTCACACAATCACCTACGCTTAGCGACTATGCCTCTTCTCCTTGATGCTTTCTTATGCTCGGAAATTTCTTTAGTCACAAGAATCCGAATGCGTCGTACTTTTGAGCAAAGGTGTAAATCATAATTGGCACGATGATAATACCCATTCCGTGCGACCGTCTTATACCAATTCTAGGGGGGATGAGTCCCATGATGGTTCCAATGATTAGGACTCCAATTCCAACCCATCCGCACGATAACCAAACTAATGCTGTAACGAATATAATTACTCCCAATACCATCGATTGCAGCGGAACTGCTTCGTGGAGTTGGAGGATTCCTTTGCCGACGTGGCGCATTAATGGAACTGCAATCAGGCCAGCAGCGATAGTCAAAGCCAGCAAGCGAATGAAGTCAGTGGTGGGGTGTAGTCCGCTCCATGTGTCAACCGGATACATTTGCTTCAAAGCAAGCGTTGCTCCAGAGCGTGAGCGTCCTATGATGTACAGGAATCCTAGTACCATTACGGTAACTGCCGTATTTGTGGCAGAGAGAAGGGCGATAATTTCGAGGTCCTGTTTTGTGTGAGGGCTTTCACCTTCACCTGCAGCCTCAGCTCTTGCTAACGCTAGTAATTCCTCATCGGTCAATTGAGTTAGTTGACGTGTTTCCCAATCAAGTCCAACCCCCTCTTTACCTTGTAATTTAGCAGCAGCATTCCTTCCACCCATTACCAAAACAGTTGCTTGTGCAGCGGTCATTCCTGGTAGAACTCCCATCGCCGCCCCTGCGCATGAAGAAAGGAAACAAGGCACCACTAGTGGGCCAGAGGGGGGCAATTCCCAATCCTCTTTTTGTGGCGGAATTTCCGATGTAGTAGCATAAATGTCGAGTAGATTTGCAATTCCGAATAGGCCAGCAAGGGCGGGTAATAGGAGCCCCGCTCCAGGCATATCGACCGGCGACCTAACTGGTAGGTTGAATACTCCCCATCCGTACAATCCTGATAACAAGAAGAAAGCAGTGGCTGCAATATATCCTGCAAATCGAGAATCGCCTCCGAGTTTTCCAAAGGTGACTTTTTGTACCCACATTGGGAAATCTAAGCGTGTAGTTTCAGTAGCCAGTAATAGAAGTGATATGGATAGTAAAACAAATGGTAAAGCCCCTCTCAAGTTATCATAAAACCCAAGTTCAGGGCCAAAAGCAATTCTTGCAGCCACGATTAACGGCAGAGACAAGAATAGTCCAAGTTGGCTACCTCTGGCTGAATATGCTACGCCTTTAGGAGCATTTCCAGATAGCAACATCCGGTGACCGGGGAGTAAAGCTAACGCTGTATCAGCCCCGGGTGCACCAATCAATGCTGACGGAATATAATTGAGGAATGTATGAACAACTCCTGTAGCTACAATTATTCCCGCTGCAGCAGATAATGGAATGCCTATCGCCAATAGTGCAGGGGACACACCCAAAAGAATTAGTGCGACATTGTTTACGTGGAATCCAGGGATTAGGCCTGTTAAAGAACCGATGCATACGCCAATGAATAACGCCGCTAACAGCCACCATAATTCAAGCCAAAACCCATCCATAGAAATCCCTCCTAAGAATCCTCGGAATCATCAGCAATTCCGTTACCATCTTCATCGGTAACATCTGCATTATCTAGTACGTAGTGGTGAGCAAGTGTAACATCATCTGCCACTTCTATCAGGCGGCCAGTCCATTTTAGTGTGAGGCCCTCATGTTGTTCATTCAATCCAATAGAATTAGATTTAGCATTAATCCTGATCTTCTGTTCGCCCCCTTCTTTCTGAAGGTAGGTTTGGCCATCAATTGTAACTAAATTGCCGACTATGCTGGTGATTTTATTCAGGTCATAAAATGCCGGAGCACCTTCGCTCAGGTCATATGGGTTAGCATCTGAAGGCTCACCTGTAAGTACCAAATCGATAACCATTAATTGCAATTCTGAACTAGCAGAGTTCCAAGATAAACTTACGTTTGCGACAATTGGTTGACCTTCTTCTAGCCATCCAAAGTGCTGTCCTACTGGGACATAAGCGTCCATTTTTGCTAGTGTGTTTGGATAAACTGCATCGGCAATTATTATTTTTGTATCTCCAGTTTCACTCATTAATGTGGAACCTGAAACAACTCCTGTGATTAGGAAGTTCGTACCGTTAGCAACATCCTCCAATGAGTCTGCTGGATTACTTGCCATTTGGCCAAGTATGTTTTCTGCATCAGATACGTCGATTAGAACGACTTCTTCATTATTAGAGGCATCAATACACCAACCAGCATATGATGTCGACCAAATCAACCTTCCACCAAAACTGACTTCTTTACCATTGAATTCAGCAATATCGCCTTGGTTGAGTACGCAGGCCCGTAATTCACCGTCAGGCTCAATTATCTCATCTCCTGAAATTTCACCTAAAAGTATTACTTTAGCACCAGCATTGTAAGACCATGTTTGATAATTTGACCATCCAATTGTGGTTGGGTCTGGAACGCTAGAACCTACTGTCCTGATTTCAGGACCCTCTGTGTGTATTGTCCACTGTAAAAACTTCTGACTGTATTCTATTACAGCAGTCACTTCGACTTTCTGTCCGGCTTCTAACCATCTGCCTGGAGCAGAATGGATTATCATATTCATTTGATGTTCATGGTTCCCATAATTCGGATGGTCTCGCAAATCTAAGGATGTAAAAGTGGCATTCGGATTTACAGGTTTAGAAATATATCCGGTTATGGTAAATGCCTCCCCAACGAAATCTTCTGGGTTTTTGGCAATTGTTGAAATCCCAATTATTGGAGCATCTGGGGTGTCTGATTCATCCCAAGAAAGAGCTCCATTACCTAATGCCTGAAGCCAAATCCTGCCATTATATTCGATTACATCTCCTGTAGCGATAACCTTTGTTCCTATCATCGGAATATCCCCGTAACGGTACCAACGCAGTTGAGCAACTCCTGTGTCATCTTCAATAATGATGTTAACACGATCTTCGCCCGATGAATAAGGGTCTTCTACCCAAGAAACCACTATACCTTCTACAGATACAACTTCGTTACTGTGCTCGACCAAGTTTTCGATTTTCACCAACTCTGGTTCACGAACCATAGCATATGCATTCATTGCTGCAACCAGAAGTATCGAAAGTGCGAACATTACCCACAATCGCTGGCCTCTCAGTTCTGGACTATCGTCTAGTAAACGGTCGACAAATCCTGAAACTCCACCGCTTTCAACTTCGGCTTTGTGCTTAGCAACATACTCGCTGTGCTCGATTTTGCCGTCCGAGTTGGCGTCATAGGTTTCGAAGACTGAATCTACATCCATCTCGAGGCTCCCTTCGGCCACCAAGTCGTCTAAATCTTCATTTTCTGAGTCACTGTCATCCAACTGTGCACTCTCGCTCATGCCCACTCCAGAGCATCTAGTTCAATATCCCTTGCGTAGGGAAAGGACTTGATATTAGATGCGAAAGGCAACAACATGAGGGACCGAGTGATACGTGATGAGATTCATCGCGACATTTTTGTTCCTGCTCGTATTGCTAGATTGATTGACACCCGTGAATTCCAGCGACTGCGTAACATTCAGCAACTAGCAACTTGCCACTATGTGTTCCCTGCAGCGACTCATAACCGCTTCTCTCACAGCCTTGGTGCTTACCATCTGGCTAGGGTTCTTTGTGACCACTTATCAGAAGTTCAGCCGGGTATCATTTCTGATGAGGATTCGGAGTTAGTATCAATTGCTGCTCTTCTTCATGATGTTGGACATCCTCCGTTCTCACACCTATTGGAGACAGACAAGGTTTTTGCAACGTATAACAATCACGAAGATTGGGGTAAAATGTTACTGGAATCAAAGGAAACTGAAATCGGTATCGCAATTCGCGAAGTTCTAAGCGAAGAGAGAACAGGTAGGCTATTTGCATTGTATGCTGGAGATTCAGAATATGATGGCAAAGAGATTGCTCCTTTCATGAAGGAGATAGTCAGCAGTCAATTAGATGTTGACAGAATGGATTACATGATTCGAGATCAAGCAAATTCTGGAGCCCAAATTGGTGGATTTGATTCGGCTCGCGTAATTCGAGCATTAAGGGTAGATGATTCAGGACACCTTTATGCTAAAGATTGGGGTTTACCTGCAATTGAAGCCTATCTTGTCACTAGGTACCATTTGTATAATCAGGTTTATTTCCATAAAGTCAACCAATTAACTCAGGAATATTTGGTTAGAGTTCTTTCTAGAGCCAGGGAGATGGCAACTAATGGAAGTTTGTCATTGAGTAATTCATTGAATAATATGCTGTGTAATGAAAGTCTGACGGTTCAGGAATATGTCCGTCTTACAGATGCTGATATCAATGGTGTTTTGATGGATTGGGCGGACCATGAAGATCCTATCTTGTCTGGATATGCGAAGCGCTTGGTTTCTAGACGAGATTACCACAAATCGATTAGAATCGGTGAGTTAACTGCTGAGATGAGTTCAGTTGTGATTCCAAAGATTCTACCTATTCTCGAAAAAGCAGGGTTTTCTATTAGTGATGTTATCACCGCTAGTATCAGAAAGAAAGGATACAAGCCCTACAGTCAGGGTATAATGCTCGAAGACGGCAGAGATGTTGTCGAGCATTCACCGCTAATCCAAAGCCTAGTTCAGACATCTGAACAGGCTTTGATTTTCATTCCAGAAGTTGTGAGAGACGAATGTGAGCAGGTTGCTAGAGAAGTCATCAAACCGTCACAATCAAGTCTGTCGTCCTTCTGAGATGTTTGCTACGGACCTGTAGCTTAGTTGGTGGAGCACCCGGCTCATAACCGGGCGGTCGTGGGTTCAAGTCCCTCCGGGTCCATCTTTCATTCCAGTTTATTCTCAATCGCTATTACGAGCGATTTTGACACCCAACCGAAATTATGGGAGTCTTCACTGGCCAGGGGGTCGGGATTATCTCCCTCAACGAACAACATATCATCATTGATTCTAGATACCCGCTTAACGCAAGTTACGGAATTCTTGAATGGATGTTTGAAAACAATAATCGATTTCAATTCGATAACTTGTCCTGTGTATTCATCACACTCAACAATGTCACCATCGTTCAACTTCGGCCACATTGAGTCGCCTTTGATGACTACTTTCATGAAGCGCGAATCCACGAAATTTCACGGCCTTTGACGCCCCAGAACATAGAGTGGATTGCTTCGATAGCATCCATCAATTCTTGTGCGTGGTCAGCAGAAACTTCTACTTTACATGCGGAGCATAACTTTGCAGCATGCCAGAATGTGTCGTGAAGGTCTGGATTTGCTTCTAGGTGTTGAGGCTTGAAGAAATCAGTCCAAAGAACAAGTAGCTCGTCCTTACACTTCTGAGCTTCTTCCTCTTTGATTGCTGCGTAGCGAGACATTGTGTTTAGGTACGCTGCCATAGCCGGTCCATCATCGGTAGAAGGGCAACTTAGGGCCAACATTTTGCTGGTCATAGATTGTACTGCTTCTCCTGCAATTCTTGCACTTGCTGGGTCATAAACTCCACACGGTCCATCACAATGCGCCTCTGCTTCAATAATTATTTCATCGCTCATCAAAATCCCTCTGATGTACCGTCGATAAGGCGTAGGCATATCAACATGGCCCTTAATTGAAAAGGTGTACTGATACTGCTTTGTCAAGGCAAGTCCCCAAAATGGTTATGAGGGTCGAGAATGTGGGTCGTAACATAGGTGATTCCATGAAGGCTCTACGACGCTCTTTGTTTCTACTCGCATTATACATGGCGAGCATCCTTGTAATTGCAACCCCTGCAGCGGCTCAGGTCTCTGTTCCTGCGGTTAATCTCGAGTGTTTGTCACCAAATCCAAGTGGTGCTGTCGACGTACCTGTATACCCTGGTGCAACGCTGACAGGATTCGCAAATTGTAGAGTCACTAACCCTAACGTCTACGCTGAGAGAATTCAGATTCAAGTCGACGCAGAAGGTTTGGTAGTAGCTGCGCCTGGAACAATCTCTTTGGGACCGGGTGGCGAATCCGAATTCCAAGCAACTGTACGTGCAGACCAGCGCATGACTATGTCTGGCCGTAACCTAAAGGTTACCGCTACTGTAGTCGAAGCAAACGGAGTGCCCCCTGCAACTCTAGCGGAATCTCAAACTTCGATGATTATCAACATCCTACAATTTAGCCGTCTACAGGTTGAAGCAACAGAACCGTTCCTACAGTTATCGCCAAAGACCGATCACAACTTTGAGTTCAAGGTATACAATCAAGGGAATTGGGCTGATAAGTTCAAGGTTGGAGTAACCGATGATTCGAGAGACAAACTAGAAGAAAACGGTTTCCAAATCTCCATTCCATTGGTTTCGGTTGAAATTGACGGTATGGCTGCACCTATGAAGGTGCGAGTATTGGTAAGAACTCCTAAGAACCAAGGATGGACCGACGAGTACCATACTCTAGAATTTGAAGCAATTTCAGATTTCTCTTGTAGATATGAAACAAGTGGATGTAACTCACAATCTCAGATGGTAACCATCTATGTACGTGGAGTTTACTTACCTGGCTTCGAACTAATTCCTTCTCTTGCTATGCTAGGAATGGCAGCAGCAGTTATTGCAAGACGCAATATGGATGATGATGAAGAAGACGAGGAATGGCGTGAAGCTGCCCCCGGTCTTTGACATCCACCTACAAATGTAGTGATAATGACCCTTGGAGGGGTTGTATTGATAACACAGCACTTACCGTGTTGTGTTGTAACACCAGTGGTGATTTAGATGAGTGGACTTTTAGATAAAGCAAATGAAACTGCGAAATCGACTGAAAAAGAAAAAGAAGTCGAAGCCCAAAACGAACAGGCAACTTCTATCATAGCAGATGATGCCGTTCTTGAGTTTTCAGACAACGGTCTTGACCTCAATAAATTAAAATTCCAACTTGGCGCAATTGCGGGATTCATAATAACAATGATATTGGTTTTCTTCGTTGACAGTTTAGTACTGTTTGGTGATATAACCCTAGATGATTTGTTTGTGCCTGGAATTATTATTTTTTGGTTACTATTCAATGGCAGCGAACTAATGGCCAAAGAGTTTGATACAACTAAACTAGTTACTAGTTGCATTGCTTTCCTAGTTGTAAGTGGAGTCTTTGCAGGAGTTGCAATTTTCAGTTCATCTGACACTGGAGTAACAATTGGTAATGTTGAATATGACGGTGACAATGATGAAATTGATCTTTCTTTCTATGGGCCCAAAGGAATGGAATACACAGTAGAGGTGTTAGTTGATGGCAAAGTAGAGTATTCCCATGACGATGAAATTAGTATTAACAAAGGTAGCCATTCGGTTTCACTTGACGACTTTTGGAAAGGTAATGCTGAGGACATGAAAGGCAACACTTTGGTTGAATATGAAATTCGTGTGACTTCAGATGGTGAAGACAGTTCAATGGTCTTTGATAGTATAATGAATCGTGAAATCGACACCGCATTTATAAAAATCACTGAGATGATTTACACGAACAGTGAAGATGTCAAA
>TARA_B110000444_G_scaffold159175_1_pt1 | contig 12903 bp, 14 predicted proteins | sample TARA_B110000444 | Tara Oceans TARA_B110000444 (sample SAMEA4398370) | marine metagenome | biome: Polar Biome; feature: [SRF] surface water layer (ENVO:00010504); material: water (ENVO:00002006), including particulate matter (ENVO:01000060) such as... | depth 5 m | reverse complement strand
ATTGTTTGATCTTCGTCATTCATTCTTAGCAACAAACGAGAGAGTGCCCATAATTTATTACCTCTACCAATTCTTATACTGTACAAGTCAACCGGGGGAAGGTCTAATTCCTCTGAATTAGTCAAAATAAATTCTGGTTCATTCATGAACTCATTTGCAGCATCGATTATTTCTTGAGGGAATGTTGCTGAAAATAATAGAGTTTGTTGCCTATTTGTCATCTTTTCAACGACCCACATAATATCTGGGAAAAATCCCATATCTAACATTCGGTCTGCTTCATCGAGACAGAAAATAGATGCTGATGACATATCGATAAACTCTCTGCGAGTCATATCCATGACTCTACCAGGTGTACCTACGATTATGTCAACACCATCTTGTAACTTTCTGGCTTGCTTCTCTAAGTCAGTACCACCATAGACAGTAATAATCTTCAATCCCATTTCACCTTGAAGAGTTTCTATCTCTTGTGAAACCTGATTAGCTAACTCTCTTGTTGGAGCTAAAATCAAAGCCTGAAATTTGCCAATTGGTTTACATGACTCTAGGATTGGAATACCAAAGGCGGCAGTTTTACCAGAACCAGTTCTAGCTTGACCTATGATGTCAAGACCTTTTCTGGCTAAGGGTATGGTATCTTTTTGGACTTGTGTTGCTAATTCCCAACCAAGAGAATCTAAACCAGCCTGTAACTCTGTAGGTAAATCCCAAGATTTGAAACTTTGATTCGTGAACATTTTTTTCACCTCCGTCTCAAATTACTATGGGCACCGAGACGGGGGTAGCCCTAACGAATGTAATCAGAAGTTATCCTTCTCTGCAATTTCTTTTTGAAGAATACCCATCCAGTACTTACGAGCATTTTCTTTGTTTAAAGGACGACGCATCTGCCTAACGTGTTCCAAAATATATTGTCGGAACTTCAAGGATTTGTTTCGATTGACTCCCTTTGGAGTTAGTCCATCCCACAAACGGTCGAATTGTTCAGCTTTGTCATTGAAAGGAGAGTCACTCATAATTACACCTCTTAAGCAAGCAGTCCACTAAAGCCCCCTTCTTAACCATACCGACAATTGATAATGAGTTATTAATCAAAATTCGTCGTCGTCTGAATCCGTGAAATCGTATTCTTCTTCATATCCCATCATGTCATCTTGGCTAACTGAACGGTACAATGGATTAGTTTTCTTAGCATCTTCTTTTAGAGCATCATTCTGCTTCTTAAGTTGTTCTTCATCATTAAGAGGCTTTTTAGGTCCTGAATCTGAATTCGCTCCGACAGGTAATTTTTCTAAGCCTAATTGAATACCATGAGCCTCAGCAACTTCCCTATCTAACATTGGAACCGAAGGTGCAGGTGCTAAGAATTTGTTTTTCTGCGCCTCTGAACCTTCGAGGGATTCATCTATTGCCATCTCTTTCAGTTCCTGACGGAGTGTCTCGTCTGCCTCCACCTTGAGTAAGTCTATTGCAATGCCACGAAGAACTTCATCAGAGTATAGCCTTGGAAGCATCTCAATACAGGCCTTTCGAATATTCATATCCTTTGAGGAAGCACCTTGAAGTACCAATTCTCTAGCTCTACCATGGTCTTTATCCATCGCTTGTATTGCTTTAATTGCACTCAATCTGACCTTATTATCGGGGTCGATCATTGCCCGTTCTGAAAATATAGTGGCAAGTCTTGTTTCGTTTCGTGCCAAAGATGGTAGTGTTTTGGCAGCATTACGTCGAACTTCAACATCTTCGTCATCTAATGCCCAGGAAATTAAATCCCAGGCTACTGAGCCACCTTTGGATAATAACTTTCTCAACAACTTAGCAGCTTTTCTTCGATAAATTGGATCCTCTTCAAGAAGTAGGGTGTCGATATGATCACAGGCTACAGAAGGCCACGTTTCACAGAGCGAGTTGAGACCTTTCCATGCTGCCTCCATCCGTTTATTATTGTAAGAGCGAAGTTCATTTTGAAGGATTACTTGTACTCCTGATGGAAATACAGGTGTTGAAAGTGATAGGCATTTACTTGCAGCTTGCCTAACTTTAGGAACTGGGTCATCCAGTAAAACTGAAAGCCAATCAAATAATTCCTCTGACTTTTGTGTGGCAACTTCAGGCAGAGCTTTCAATCCCGCTTCTCGTATTTCAGGAATATCACTCTCTAATGAAAGTAATAAGGTTTGATGAGCCATTGAAGAATTCTTCCCCTTGCCTTTAATTCGAGTCAATGCCATGATTCCATCAATTCTCGATAGAGTCAAACTTTCACCCTTCCAACTAACATCCACCGAACTAAATTCTCCTCTTGCTAAAGGAATTATTTCTTCCTTCTTGAGAGCCATCCACGGGCCAGTCTCCGACTCAATTGTATGATTGATGTTTTTCGAGCCACCCATTTTGATTGGTTTGCCTGTTCGGGGGTCTCTAGCTACATATTCTCGTGAAATTCATATTCCCCCTTGGTGCGCGCAGATGACCTCTTCAAAAGAAACTATTGTTTCCATGGGATATTATTATGGTTCAGATTTTATTAACTATACACGCCTATATTGAAAAACAATCACCTTCTATAGCAATCATGGCGGATGCTGATGTTGATGATATCTGCAGAGTCTTAGCAGTGTGTTTCAGGCATGGCAATTCCCTTTCCGACTTGGATATCGAGAGAGTTTTATCTTTCGACATGGGTTGGTTATCACCTGATGAAGCGAGCACTGCAGTCCATTCTCTAATCGATGCCGGATGGTTGGTTGGCAACGAAGGTTCGTTACAATCCGTTATCAAAAATAATTCAATAACAACACCACTTGGTTGGTTTCCCAGGCCATCACGATTGATTAATCCAGTTCGATATGATTCAAAGGCATTCGTAAATATCTCCGAAATAGTAAAATCGCCGGCTGAACCGGCAAAAAATAAAACAGAAGCGACCATAAAAGTCGATAATAAACCTGAAACAATCAGTAAAGACCCTAGAGCAAAGATGGAAAAGAGACTTAAGCGCTTTGTCGCCAAACAATCAAAACTTGAATTAGACGAAATTGAAAGACGAGTTCAAAGAAAGAAAAGTGCCTTGAGTTTCGTAAGCCTTTGGATGTGTATCGCTTTAGTAGCCCGTGAACAGGGGCTTGAAATGAAAGATATCACTGAGGCTCTTTCTAGAAATTAAGCAAGATCATCCAACTGAGGCTCGAACTCTTTCTCGATGACTTGTTCCTCTCGGCTTCTTGCGGAAAGTTCCATTACAACCGGTAATAGTACCAATGCTAGAAGTAGAGAAAAGAATACTGTTATCGCAGTTATTAGGCCGAAGTCTTGAATCACAGGCATAGGTGAAAACATCAGGACTAAGAAACCTAGAGCAGTTGTAAGTGCACTCATTATCAATGCGACACCGGTTGTGGAAATAGAAGCCCTGAGAGCATCCCAATGATTGTTTCTACGAGATAGCTCTACTTCGAAACGACGCCACATGTGGATAGAATAATCAATACCGATTCCTAAGGTTAATGCTGTAACCATTACAGTTAGAACATTCCACTTCAAACCAATAACTGCCATAGAGCCAACAACCCATAAAGATGCTACACATACTGGGAATAGAACCACTACTGCTGGTAAGATTCTTCGTGTTAGGGAAATTAAAACAATAAAGGAAACCACCAGAGATATTGCAGTTGATTTTATCTGAGAAATCGAAATACCCTCGAGTACTGATTGAAGCATTGCTAAGTCACCAGTGACATATAGTTCCGAATTAGATGCAAGATTATACCTCAAAGTCCCCGACTTTGATTCATCGCCCAGCATTGTTTCAAAGTCTTTCACTACCTGTGCAGATTGGACAGAAGTTGAAGCTTCTACCCTTACTTCATTTCGAAGATAGATAATATTGGAATCTTCCAAGTATACGCTATTCTCTACCCTCTGCGACCAAGTCTCGCCACTAATAGCATCGGCAATAGTATTGTTTTGCATCAATGATTGGAAAGCAAGACCTAAGTTGCAGCCTCGACTATAATTATCGACATAAACGCCTCCATCTGCAAAAACTTCTAGATTATGCGTCTGCCCAAAATTACTATCTCGAAGAATCGCATCTCTCAATATTACATAAGGGCCCTCATATGAGGGTGAAGGAAGTTTACCGTCGGTACCGACTACATCGTGATTGGATTCTAAGTCAGCGTGTAAACCTCTTAATTCATTCAGTAAGTCAGAGTCCCCTTCAATGTACACTTTCTGGTCAACTGGTTCGAATAACACATAGATTACTTTCCAGCCAGCGCTATCATAATTATCCGCTAAATCTTCCCTAACACCCATGATTTCCATTTCAGGGTCAACAAAATCACCAAGGTCAAAATCAGTATCGAGTGAGGCTGCTCCAAAAATGGAAAGTCCAGAAAGTAATATTACAACAAGGAAAATACTCACTTGTTGTTTCTGCTGAATCTTTACTAAGTTATTGGTAAAGACTGGCAAAGTAATGGCTTTAGAAGTATTTTCTAAATTAGAAAAGTCAAGAACTACGTGAAGCGCTCCTACAACTACTGTCGAAGTAATAAAGGCACAAATCACACCGAAAGCAAGGGCTAATCCAAAAGTAGTCAATGGAGGTAACGGGGATATTACATTGGCCAAGAATGCTGCCACTGTTGTGATTACTGCTAAAGATAGAGGAACTGATAGTTTAGCGCAAGCACGTAGCCATGACTCTGCTGGATCAGGATATTGTTCTCTTAGTGTTGCTTGTGCTCGTTGCAAGTGTATTGCATAATCAATTCCCAATCCAAGAACCAATGGAGCCACTGCGACTTCTAATGCAGTGAATTCTACATTGAATAGATTAAGTGTACCATATGTCCAAATCAAAGCACTTGACAATCCCACTAGAGGGAAAGCAACATCGCTGATGGAACGGAAAGTGAATATTAGTAACACAACAACTACCAAAAGTGCTAGGACTACCAGGAGTGCTAAATTATCAAAAGTACCACTATCGATATCATGAGATAAGAGGTCAAGTGAAACAACACCGTAATCTAGTTCTGAATTCTTAGACAATTGTCCAAATTTATCTCTAATTTCAACTTGAACTTCTTTTCTATCTTCTTCACTCATGTCTGGGTCTATCTCTAAAACCCAGAGTGTTGAACTGGCCACTGGAGTACCATCCCCAGAACCATCTGCAAGGTAGTCACATGTTGGAGAGAAATCTAAATCGGTATTTAGCAAAGCAGATGATGCATAAGTGGCAGCCGAAAGGAATTGATCATCATTGGTCAAACGACACTCTACATCATCATCCACAATCGCGTCCAATAATTGATTCCATGATGATAGTTGAGAAATATTGGTACCATTAGATTCTTCATCTAAAGCTAATTGAAGAATATTTGGAGTCGTCGTCCAAACAATTACTGAATCGTTTTGACTGAATGAAATCTGCTCGATTTCTTTGAGGTGCTCCTGCATTAGGAGAATATTATCAAAGGTTAGAACATTGCCCCCATCATTTCTTTCCACATCGATAAATAATGGTCTTGTTTCATTTGGAAAGTATTCATGAATTCTATCATGAGCGTCTTTTGATTCCGAATCAGGAGAGAATGCGTCCAAGTCTGTGTTAAACTGAGGAGGTGAAGAATACAAATTTGCTAGTAAAAGTACCGTAATTATGCCAGTAACCACTAAAATAGGTAGTGATGCTTTACGGAATTTATCTGCATGAGAAGCCATTACCTCCTCCAATTTCGCAGTGTCCATAGAAAGGCGACACTGATTCAGTAAAAAAGCAAACGGGTTAATCGTATCGTAAATTGTTGTATTTACATTTTTGTCACTCTCGTTCAAAGGATAACTTCAAAACAAGTAGGCGGCACGACAGACCGTTCGCTATGCCAGTAAAGGTACTTATTATGGAAAAAAATGAACTGAGATTGAGAATCGTTGGTGAAAGCCATACTGCTCTTCAAATGCTTCGACAACGCTTGAATGGTCACAAAAATGTTGACTATGCTAACTATTTCCCAGGACATCCTGAATTGGATGACCCAGAATTTTACATTCGTGTCAAGGGCAAGAGTTCTTCTGAGAAGTTGGTTAAAGAAATCGTCGATGGAATCTCAAAAGATTTCTCCGCAACAAGCCTCTGAAGGGGCTGAAGCGATGTCTTTTTCTGACCCGTTATCTAAGTTGATAGGTTTAGAGGGTTATGCCACTGAAACAAATGGTATCGGCGGAATGCTAAAATCAAGAATTGCTGATTTTAGAGTTGAAGAGATCTCAACTCCACTACACTTAGAACCAAAAGGAAGATTCACTGTTGCTAAAATAACATTGACAAATTGGGAGACAAATAGATTTTGTAATAATTTGGCTAGAACTTTAAAAATCCCAAGAAATAGAATCTTTTTTGCCGGAACTAAAGATAAGAGAGCAGTCACTCAACAACTATTTGTTATCGATGCCAATCAAAACAAAGTTGCTGAGGTAGAAATGCCCGATGTAGAAATCGAGATACTTGGAAGAACTCATCAAAAAATTGGATTTGGAAATCATCGTGGAAATAGATTCACAATTGTCGCAAGAGGTTGCTGCCATAAGGATGGAACACCTATGAGTGAAGAGGAAGCCTTGCAGGAAGTGGAATTAATCAATAATAAACTAAGTGAATCTCTTGGAAATAATTTATTCCCTAACTGGATAGGACCGCAAAGATTTGGCTCTGGACGACCAGTGACTGCAGAAGTAGGTAGGCATATAATCGCTAATAGATGGAAAGAGGCAGCAATGGCTTACATCTCGATGGAAGGAATTACGGAAAAAGAAGATGTTGAAGAGTTCAGAAAATTCGTCAGAGATAATGGTCCAATAGAGGAGGCTTTAGAAATAATACCACAGTGGTTAGGTTTCGAAAAGAGAATGTTAGAACAACTGATCAAAAAACCCGAAGATTGGGTTGGAGCGGTTCTAAAACTTCCAAATAACCTACAGTTGATGACCATTCACGCCTTACAATCTGTTGTTTTCAATAAATCCTTGAACTCAAGAATAAATGCTAAATTACCAATTTCTACACCGGTCATAGGAGACTTAGTAGGGCGAGTAGATGAGAAAGGACAGTTGGATGCAACTAGTTGTATTCTTGTTGAAGAACGAACCTTACCAAGAGTTGAGAGAAATTGTATTCTTGGCCGACTAACACCCACAGGACCTCTACCTGGTAGTGAGATTTCTACCTGTGGTGGTGAAAGTGGGGATATCGAGAAACAAACTATCAGAGATATGGACTTAGAAGATGCAAATTGGTATGTTGAAAGAATACCAAGACTTTCGACCAAAGGCACGAGAAGAGCATTGGTTACATCTTTTGGAGAGTTCCATGTGGATACTGTACCAATCGTGACCGATGATGAAACATTGGGCACTAAATGGAAGCAAGGACCTGGGGAAAATAGTAGATGGCACCCCGAAGGTGCTTGTATTAGATTTAGATTCACGCTTTCCTCTGGAAGTTACGCTACAACTTTACTAAGAGAATTTATGCAATGTCCACTTAGACAATTGTGATTGATTCAAAGAAGTCCCATAGATAGAACTTCAATCTCGCCAACACCGTGAATTAAAGACATCTTTCCTTCAAAGTCATCGGATAATCCGCCTACTCTGTCAGACATTACTACGTGAACTTGAACGAACTTTAGACCGAAAGCAAGAGGCTTAACATCCACTGCTTGAACATCATAAACATCACTGGCCAGTGACCTTACTGCTACTGCTATTGCGTCAGCATCCACATTCTCAACTTCGGAGTTAGGATTCAACTTATAGGTCATTGCTACCATACCCATAGTATCACCTCAGGGCCCCTGGTATCCACATTTGGAACAGACGTACAATACGCCTTGGTTTCTACATCTTGGACTACGTCCAATGGAGACTTCGTTGCATCCAGGACAAGGGAAAGTTGTTGAGCCGCCTTCGACCAATGGAACGCCAGATGATGTACAATTTGCTGCTCTTTCACTCATGAATATGCCTCAGGAACAAAGTCTCCCATACCCTACCCTTCTTTATGGTTGCGTGAGAATCTGAATATTACAAATACTCTTTTTAGTTAGAAAATTAACGGTCAATCACCGTAATTTGGCCAGAAAGACCAGTACTTACCACTAGTTCGCCATCTCTAAGTGTACACCAACCGGACTGAACTCTAACAACATCGCCGATTCTTATTCTATCGATCTGTTCGCCCCATAAAACAAGACCAACAAGTCCTGTTTCATCCCTACCACAAGCAGCAGCTAATGGGCCATTATATTTCTTAGAATGAATAATCCTGCGCGGATAAATCCTGAGAATTACTAATTCAAGCCTTTTTACGACCCTATCCGCTTTTAGTTCACGAACGAATTGTCTTTCATATTGCTTTATTCTTCTACCTAATCTTCTAATGTACGGTTTTCTTGCCATAAATCAAGATTGAAATTCAATGTTAATCAAACATAGGCCTTAATCAGCCTTTTTTCTTCTTACCTGAAACGATGAATATACCTCTTTAGGACCATCATCAATTTCATTACCACTCAACTTGGGTTCTAGTAATTCTTCGTACTTTTTTCTGATATTGATATGCTTAGTAACAGTCCATGGCATAAAATTTCTACATATCAGATAAACTTCTGAGGATGAGTTTCTTGAAGCATCTGGAGAAAAGCGTTTAACTTCTGAGAAATGCGGCTTTACAGCCTTAATTAATTCTTCAACACCAACACCTTGGAACAATTTGGATGTAAAAGAACCTCCTTTACATAATAATTTCATTGAAAAGTCAAAGACATCAGCAACTAAAGTCATAGCCACGGTTTGATCAACATCCCACTTGCCAGTTATATCGGGAGATATATCTGAAATAATAGTATTTATCGGTCGATGATTTAATTCCTCAAGAATCCTTTCTTGGGTCAAGTCTTCTGTTATATCACCGACCAGAATTGTTGCACCTTCAACTGGTTGACAAGGCTCCAAATCAACACCGAGTACTAATCCTCCATCGCCAATTAACTCAACTGCGACTTGAGCCCATCCACCTGGATGGGAACCAACATCAAGGACTACATCGCCTTCACGAATTAACTTGAATCTCTCCTGAATCTGAATCAATTTGAAAGCCGAGCGTGCACGATAGCCACTAGCTTTAGCTTGGCGCCGCCATGAATCTCGTTTATGATTCTCAATCCAATGGTCTGCCATCAACTCTCACTCAAACCATACTAGAAGTTCATGCAATTGAAACCTCTTGTCATAATACACCGATACATAGGGATGAATAGGGTCCACCGCTTGGGCCAATCATGGCAAAGGACTTCTTGACTCAGAGGGCTTTGTCTTTCTCTCATTACCTGATTACAATTCTTGTTTTCGTCATACTTTCGATACCTTCATCCAGTGCAATGGTAATCGATGCATCCAAGAACTGGGATGGCCCTTATGAAGCAATAGGAGGTAGAACACTATTGGTTGAAGAATTAAGTGCCACATGGTGTCAAAGTTGTTCTGAAATTGACCCATATTTGATGGAGGTTGCTGATTCCCATGGTTCACGGATCTCGATAATCACCTATCACCCATCTGACGATGTTGATGCCTTTCAACCTGAGGCTTCACAATATAGGATTGATAGATTAAAAATCACTCATCCTGAAATTGGTTCTACACCAAGTTTCGTAGTAGATGGCGGGGAAATCAGAGTTGGTCCTGAATCATGGCCGGATGTTCAGAAAGATATTCTGACCAAGGAGGTGAATAATCCAAGACCTAGTAAGTTGAAGTTCAATATCCAGAAAGTGAACGATACTATTGAAGCATCAGTGAGTAATTTCCAAAATCAAGGAAACGGCAATAATATTTCACAATTAACATTTATTCTAGCACAACATTCGGTGACTGTCCCCGAAGGTTTTGATAATCCAGGCCAAGAAACCCGGGATAGGGTGGTGACTGGTATTGCTGAATGTAACCTACAGAATAATACCATACAATATTCCAATGGATTTGAAGATGTAAAAGTCTTGGATAACTCTTGTAAATCTGGATTCAGTGTGACATTGGATAAAAATTTATCAGAGTTTAGTTTACTACTGATTCATGAACGGGTAATGGAAAATTTATCTGTGCAAGATACTTCTCAAAATACTTATGGAGTTATAGAATTCTCATACCGTGATGTCGAGGTTGAAGGTTCATGGAATAATTTGATAGTGATACTTGTTGGATTCACAATAATTGGTTTTTTGTGGCTTTCTTACGAAAAAATCAATAAATAAGTAGTAAATATCTGTTTTGCGTACTTTGAATGCCGCTTTCCGGCAGTAAATGCGCATAAGACCGTAGGTTTGATAACCTCTCGCGAGAATATTATATCATGGAGAAGACATGGGAGGATGTTGAGTGGCAGGGAGACGAACCATTGAAGGAATGGTATGTAGAATATATTGCAATAGTGAATGATGAAAAAAATCACCATATGTCTATCCTTTATGGAGAAGATTATTCTGATGTCCAAAGGAGCTTACTACACGAAGTGAGAAGGACATATACAGTAAATGATAGAATCGATGTCACTATTATCAAAATTCATGAAACTGATCAAAGTACTGATGCTGCCTTGTTCGAAGGAATGTTTGTACCTTGATTACTTCTCTTGATACCTTATTTCGATAATATCGCTGGTATTGATTAGTAAATAATCATCATATTCATTGATCACTTGACCACCAACAGTCATTATCAACTCATGAGTTGAGTTAACTCGGTAGTCAAATATCCCTGTCTCATCGAAATGATGACCCCAAATATCGAAGAATACGCCAATTGGAATATCAATGTCTTCATTAGATTCAATATGTAAGCGCCCTGAACTATCATGAGTATGGACTGCATGCATTTCTTCACCTTCCTTATTACAAATATCTGTCATTATGCCTACATTACCAGGAACAGATTCTTGTTCACCATTGATGAAAATTTGGAGCGTTGCATGGTCATGCCTGGCAAGACCATTGTGATCTAAACAATCTTGTGAGATTGGGTCAGGATTATTTGATGAATCAAACTTATCATCCGAAGAATTAGATACATTACCCTCAGAATCATTTTCTATATTTTCATCTGAATCATCATTCGATGAAAAGATTGATTCAAATGATACGTCATTATCTCTAGCAATTATGGCCAGTAACAAAGATAGTGAAATTAGAGTCACAATAGCCCATGCTTTACTTTGATTATTCAAAAAAAGCACCTCATCATTTATTCCATTCAGAACTATCTTCATGCAGTTTTCTCAACCTAAAGAATCCAACTAATGCTGCTACATTGGCAATATGAGCAGTAGTACAGTAAAGACAAATCTTCCCTTCTTGAATCTCATAGGAGACTAATAGACCGACGACTAAAATACCAATACCGGTTGTTAAAACCCCCATACTTATCATTCTCTCAGCCAGTGGGTGATTGTGGTCTTGTTTTAAGACAAACACAATGAATAGTAATAATGCAAATACAGCCATACCAATTAGACCCCATGAAAGACCTAAAACAGGGTCGACATTCAATTTGTTATTACCAAGTAAATCATCACAAGAAAATGTAGATGTTGAAGAACAGAAACTACCGCCTTCACTAATCTTGGAAGATATCCATAAGGTCTGTGTCGAAACTGCAAAGCCTGCAAGTGAAATCAATTGAATACCTGAAAGTAATTGTCCTCTCGCTGTCTCAAGTGAAGGGAACCTTTCAGCCAAAGAAGATTTTAAGTTACCACCAAAAGGAGATACGATAAATAAACCAACAAGGGTGGGCAAAAGATATACTGCTAGCAGAAGGTTCGAAGACAAATCAAGCACTCTCCCTTGGGACTAGTCGAACGATTGCATCGCTTACTTTTTCGTCTGTATGCTCAGAAGAAGACCAAGCAATAATTCCATCAGGTTGAATCAAGAAATAATTTGGAGTACCAGGTATACCCCATTCTTCCATGTTATCTTGGTCGATATCATCGATATAAGGGAAACTATGGCTATAATCTGAGCGGAACTTTTCGATCTCAGCTCTATCAGAATCATGGCCTTGAATACTGAGTTCTGTCGCACTTGCTAAAAAGTTCACATGAGCCCCATTCCATTCGGGGTTATTGACACTAAATGTATTTGCAAATTGACCATACTCTTCGGCAGATGTTTGACAGTAAGGACAGTCGGTATCCATGAATTCAATGACAACCCATTGACCACTAACATCGCCTTCTTGCCATGAAGTATTGAAATAACTACCAAAATCAAATTCTGACCATCCTGAACCATTGTAGAACTTTCCTTCAATATCGGGTGCTCTTTGACCTTCACTGGTTCCTACTGAGATAGGATTGGCTGTAAAAGCAATAATCATTATTCCAATAAAGAATAACGACATGACCTTTATCAAAGCACTTCCAACTGGACTTTTATTACTTTTAGTGACATTCTGTGAGTTGCCATACGGTGAATTTTTATTCCGTGATGAACGATTTTGCTTAGATGTGGCTTTACTTTCTTTTTTGCTACTACTTTTTATATCTGACTTTTTACCTTTCGAAGCCGATTTGCCTCTTTCATAGGCATCAATAATTGCCTCAGGGTCATTTACAGTATTAGTTTCGATATTGTCACCTTGGTGGATTGAATCCTTATATTCCTTTTTGCCCATTAAAATCACAGCCCTATTTCTTCGATTAGACACTTAGCCGTATGGCGTATTGCTTCCTCGCTACTATACCGCACATCATATCCTGTTGAAAGCATTTTGTCAATTCCGAGCATGGCTCTTGGAATATCTCCAGCCCATCCTCGGTCACCT
>TARA_B110000444_G_C18851544_1_pt1 | contig 12909 bp, 11 predicted proteins | sample TARA_B110000444 | Tara Oceans TARA_B110000444 (sample SAMEA4398370) | marine metagenome | biome: Polar Biome; feature: [SRF] surface water layer (ENVO:00010504); material: water (ENVO:00002006), including particulate matter (ENVO:01000060) such as... | depth 5 m | reverse complement strand
CCTTGGTATTGGGGTATGCTCCATCTCAATGATGGAACATACATTGATTGGTTCCTCCCGCACGTTTCCTTTACGGTCAGTGCCCGTGATAACCGGCCTTGGAAGCGACGAGACACAGGTCACCTCGGACTCTCCCAAGGCGGTTTGTTCCATGATCCAATCAACAAACGTACAGAACGTTTCACTAAAGTTCTGGTGCGAAAGATGTCATCTGATTTAACTGAGGGCGAACATGGGCAAAGCCCTGGAGCACCTTTGCCTCTTTTTGAAATCAAGATGTGGAATGGTCGTACAGTCATCGAACTTCGAGTTCAGGCAATTGAACGGGCACATTGGACCTTTAACCAACCAACTCGGGGTGGACTGAAATCTCATCTCACTTACAATGAATATCCACTTGAAATGAAATATCTTCGTATTCAAGATGAATTTGGAACACGTAAAGAATCCGATTATGAATGGGCGAGAGGGAATGCTGAACATTCATGGGGCTTATTGCACTAACCGCAATTGGAAAAGAAAACGTTACACCTCTGTTCAGATGCTGGGCCGTGCAAGGTCTTATGTGCGTGGAGTGTTAGACATGTAAGAGGAGAGATTGCTATGAGCGAAGAATCCGATGCTACAGAAGAACCAAAAACAGATGTTCATACTACTGATGAAGCAAAGCAAGAGGCTGAACAAGCACGCTTAGCAAAGGCTTTCCGTTTGATTGCCGGAGAAGAGGTATTGTTGACAAAGCGTCCAAGCACTTTTGCGTTCCTTGGCATGTATTTACTTGGAATACTGGTCCTTGCAATTCACTTTGTTTTCGACAATGCGAATTCACTCTCTTCCGAAGATTCAAGTGGATTTATGAAAATCGCATTGACCATCATCGATATATCTGGTGGCGAAGATTGGCCGTTTGGTTTTGTCTTTGTCATGCTGTTCCTCACTTGGATGAACCGTTTGGTGAATGCATCGACATCTGGACGATGGGTTACAATCGGTCTTCTCATCATTTCTTTGACTCCAGTTGTCATCCAATTAGATGATGTAATGTTCTGGATTACCGACCTTTGGATGGATGAACCTATTGGTAACTTTATTCCACTTGACAGCTACAACTACGTGTTATTCGGATTAGGCTATGTTGGAGTGTTCATGGCCTTGACCTTCTACTATCAGCGAAGTTTCAACTATGCAGTTACATCGGATGCGGTTATTTTCGAACACAGTTTTTTGCTTTCACGTTCACATCGCCGAATCCTCTTCGATCGTATTTCAGAAGTCATGGTTGAACGAACACCTGTTGGCACTCTTTTTGGTTTTGCGACCGTAACAATCCTCACTGACTCTGGTGTTGGAATTGTCGAGGAGAACACAGGCCCTGGTATTGCTGGCGCTATACCTGGTACAACCGAAAGAGAAGGCGACTCCACAGCTGAAAAAGCTGGAAAAGGCATTCTTCGCTCAATGATTGGGCTGCTTACCTACCAGCGAACAATTCGTGTTGTTCGCCCAGACCCAAAGCACTGCATGTACAACATTCGTAACTGGGAAAAGGCAAAGGCACTTCTTAACGAAAAGCATAAGGAACACAGTCAATCAAACCTTTTGAGAGACTTAAAGGACACAATCGTCGCTACAAGCGAAGAGAACTGATTCCTAATTGGACCGGCGAGGGTTTCAAAAACTGAATACAACCGCGTAGAGATAGAGGCGAGAACATGAGCAATGAAGAAATACTCCAAGGACCAATCGAAAAACTACGCAGTGGCGACCTTGATGGTGCTCTTGCAGACCTTGATGAGATGATGGGAATTCACAAAACCAATGCAGAAGTTCACCACATGTTTGCAGAGTTTGCCAACATGAAAAATGCTGAAGCTCAAGAAGACGTCATCCCGGGTGGCAAAATTATGATGGCTTACAAAAAGGCCATGCAAATGGATGAAGATAACCTAGAATACATCGGAGATTTCGCAACTTTTGCTCTTGAATGCCGCCGCATACCTGTTGCAGTCAAAGAATTCCAACGCTATGCACTTCGCCTTGAACTCGAAGACATCCCTGTCGATGAAATTCTATTCACAGCAAGTCGAAACATTGTCGATGCAATTGAAGTGATGGACCCAAGTCGTCAAAATCCAATGGTTCAACCATGGTTGAAGCAAGCACTCATCTGGTCAATAGGCGGATTAGGATATTCTGCTGAAGACGCAATTGAAACACTACAACGTGAAGATTGAGGTGGACATATGGCGGACCAGAGCGTTCGCCTTGCCTTTCGTATAGGTTATCTCGGTGATGCATATCACGGTAGCCAGATTCAACCTGATGTCAAAACTGTACAAGGTGAATTAATACGGGTATTTCGTAGTCTCAAATGGCTCGACTCCTCAAGCACTGAACACAATCTGGTACTTTCAAGCCGAACAGATGCTGGAGTTCATGTACGCCTCAATGGCGGCGTAGTCCGAATTGAACGAGAACTCTGGGAGGCATTAACACCTCGGAAAATGATTCGTGCTTTAGACGACCGATTACCAAAAGATATCGCTTTCCTTGATGTTCGTGAAATCGATGAACATTGGAATCCACGGATGGCAAACCATCGAGTGTATCGCTATCGACTTGAAGGTCTCGAATTTTGGAAATACCCCGGAGAACAATTTGTGGATTGGTTGAAGATGTTCGAAGGGACCTATAATGCAACCAATTTTGCACGTTTGGAAGAGGGGAAAAATCCGATGAGAACAATACTTTCATGCACACCTTGGGTGGTCGATGGACGAACAATTGGGTTTGAGATCATAGGTGAGGCTTTTCTTTGGAATCAAGTTCGGAGAACGGCAATGGCATTGCATCGAATGTGCATCGGTGACCTCGAACCCGACCAGGTACTCCAAGCGATTCATCATCCTGAAATCGAAGCGGACTTTGGGGTTGCTCCACCGGACTGGCTCATACTTTGGGGAGTCGATTGGGACGAAGTCCCCTTGCCAGTGACAGTTTCTGGAGTGACAACACTGACTGCACCACCAACGGGGCCGGCTGTTGAGCGAACGATGAGAAAACGGTGGAGAGAAGGTGCTCGACATGAACTCAAGAACCTCTTGTATCAAGAATGGGCTGAGATTGGTGAGTTACCAATTGTAAAACACACAACGCTTACTTAACCACAATCTGAACGATGTGGTCGTCTTCCAGTGAGAGTCGTTCTCGTAAGAAAGCACATGCGATGACTTCCACGACGTCGGTATGCCGTGTCAAATCAGGAATAAGCATGGCACATTCGACAGTTTCGCCATTGTATTCCAAGACGGCTGAATAGGCAGTTGCACCACCAAAAGAAACTCCATCGCGTAAAAATCCACGGACTCGGTGAGCATCGTACATTGAAACATCCAACAAGGATGCAGCCGAACGATCTTCATCTGATGCGTCCAGTGTATCAATACCCGATTTTTTTCGTAATGCAATATAATTGATTAAATCTTGACCGTCAATAGAGAGATTCAATGTCCCAGGCCAAGCAGTCCCTCCAAGCAAGTGCTTGAATTGTTCTTGATAATGTGGCTGTGCCATGAAGATGTGCGCTCGACCCAAGCCACTGCTTACCGTTCCAGTCAGACGCATGTCACGGCCAAAACGAACTCCTTTTTGAGTGCATGGATGCTCAAAGGTGTTTTCATCCCCATCAGCCCGAAAGAACTTGAACGGGGAGCCAGTGCGTTGAGTTGGGGAGAACGTATGCCGGGTGACATGACATGGATGAAAACTCGATTTGATGAATTATCTGAGAAATCTCTTCTCTGGGAACCACCAACACTCGAAAGTCCGAATCAGCCTCGGTGTCAAATGAACGGCAAGCCGACAATCATGCTCTCAGCAAACAATTATTTGAACCTCACAACCCATCCAAAAGTCAAGCAAGCCATGCTTGATGCGACGATGAAATACGGTGCTGGGAGTGGGAGTGTTCGCGCAATTGCAGGTACAATGGATATTCATTTGGAAGCAGAAAGAAAAGTTGCTGAATTCAAAGGCGTAGAAGCAGCTCTCATTTATTCTGCAGGTTATACGGTAAATGTTGGACTCATACCAGCTTTGGTGACAGGACCTCAAGATGTCATCATCAGCGATTCCTTGAATCACGGGTCAATCATCGACGGCGTTCGCTTAACGAAAGCCAGTCGAGGTGTCTATGCTCACAACGATATGGGTGAATTGGAAGCGGTTCTTCGAGCCCATGAAAGTTCTGAGCGAAAACTCATCATTACAGACGGTGTATTTTCGATGGACGGGGATATTGCACCACTTGATGAGGTGACGCAATTGGCGGAAGAATATGGGGCAATGGTCTATGTTGACGATTGCCACGGAGAAGGAGTACTTGGTGACAAGGGAGCAGGAATTGTTGATCATTTCAATCTCCAAGGCAAAGTTGATTTTGAGACTGGCTCTTTTTCCAAAGCACTCGGTGTTCAAGGAGGGATTCTTGCCGGCACTGAAATGACCCGCACCCACGCATTGAATCATTCACGCTCATGGCTTCTTTCTGGCTCACAGCCGCCCGGTGTGGCGGCAGCACAAAAAGCAGCGATTGAAGTCTTGATGGACGAACCTGAACATCATGCTCGACTTTGGGAAAATACAGACTACTTTCGTAAAGAATTGCAATCACTTGGATTTGATACTGGTAATTCCGTAACTCCGATTATTCCGGTGATGTGTGGAGAATCAAGCGTTGCCAAAGCCATGACCAAAGCACTCGGCAATGAAGGCGTCATGGCTGGTGCAATTGTATTTCCAATGGTTGCCCGCGACAAGGCACGAATTCGAACACAAATGTCAGCAGCCCTTACACGAGAGGATTTAGATGAAGTGCTCCGCTTGTTCGAAAAAGTGGGACCAACACTAGACTTGATCTGAACTCACTCAGCTTCGAGTGAATTGACGACTGAAAGCAATTCTTCATCACCATCAGCGATTTCTTCTGCATCGTTTGAATCTTCAGCGTAGTGATTCACCTCATGACCTTCAAAGGGGTTGGCTCCATCTTCTAATTGACACAACAAGCGCCATCGGGGTGCCCATGAAAGATGTACGTACATTGGACCAGGGAGCAACAACAAGAACATGTAGAGGTATGGCGGTAAATCGACCATTCCCGTATGAGAAATTGTCAATAAACCAAATCCTACAAACGGCATTGGATAGAGTATGATACGAGGGGGAGTGACTGGGAAACGTTTTGAGACACTTACAATCAACAAAGAAATCATCCCTAAGAGAAGACAAGCGACCATAATTAATGCCGAATGGAAAATCCAATTTGTAAACCAACTCTCGGATGCTTGAGCAAATCGGTACGGAAGCAGCAATGCAAGTGAAACTAACAGCCCATAAAACGCTGAAATATTCGAAGGATGAGAAAGCCAAAGTGGTAATTGAGTGAATCGCCGTGAAAGTGAGGTCCCTAACAGAGTCTCACGCTCTTTTGGACTGAGCGCCTCGAGGCGACCTTGCCATCGAACTGAAGATTCCACACTCTGCGGTAGAGGTTGAGGCTTTCAATGTAAAGGCTATAATATTGGGAAACATCTCTATTCTCTACGCAATTTATGTAACAATCCCTCGGGTTCGATTTCAATTGTGTTCTGTTCTTCGAGCCATGAGCGCTCGAGTAAGCCTGAATCGAGTTGTTCACGCTCTCGAGCAGATTCAATCGAATCTTCATCACCATTGACAGCATCACGCATAGAGATGGCTTGGTTGATGATCATCACATATCGCTTGAGAGTCGGATGAGTTTCATGTAAGGAACTGAAATGCCCGATGACGGCATATGTTTCATCATCACGAATGAGTACGGAACCTCCGATTAATTCATCAACTGTTAATCGAACTCTTCCTTCGCCAACATCACCCCAAGTGCCATCTGAAAATTGCACCATGACAATCGCAGTTCCAAGTTCGAGGTCACCCATGAATGGATGATTGAGGTTTACTGCCAATGGAACACGCAGCAAGGGGGATTTCTGATAGATGAAAAAGGCACCAAAACTGCCGAGAAAGATGACCATGAGAGTTGCGAAAAGACCTGCTTCAAGAGAGAAGAGAAAGAACAGCAAGCCGGCAATAAGCAACTCATAGGTGATGATAATACCGAGGAATCGGTACAGAAAGGGTCGGGCGACATCTAAGGAATTGAAGCGGCGCATTTCGATTGACAATTCACCCCGTACCTCGCCCATAATGGACCATAGACTCGCTGTCTTTCAACTTCACGGTGATGAATAAAAGTTCGAACTAAAAATGCATTCGGCTCAAGAGAGAGATTGAAGAAAGGACCATTCTAAGTTCAAACGAGCCGCACCCTTCAAGAAGTGTCTCGTAAGCATCACTCCGAAGGGGTGAGAAAAGATGGTGGAACTGCCGCAAGGAGATGTAACAGAAGTTCGCCGTGGCGGACCTGAATCACTGCGTATACTGTCCATGGATATCGCCCGATTAGGCACCTCAGGTTATATCCGAATCGAACGTCGGCCAAAGGAGCAAATGCCTCGTATTGGACTCATTGTATTCCGTGAAGGAAAGCCGATGTTAGCATTGCATGAAGCGGATGCAATCTCCATGTCTCTTGAAGCGTTATTGGATATTGAAAGTGATGCTGCACTCGTTGATGCTTTACTGGCGATTCACGAACTACCATCACCTGACCTCAATCAAATACTCAATCTCCACCCTGAAGCACACTTCCAGGTGGATGAAGAAAAGCAACAAACAGATGATGGCCACCAATGGTGGTCGAATTCAAAATTGAGAACAAGCAGTTGGAAGCGTCAAGAACGCTTACCTGAACTCGAAGTCACGGTCGAAGCACCAGAAGCAATTCGACACCGTAGCAAAGCAATGATGCAACGTTTTGATGGAATCGAGAAAATGTTACGGCCAGGAGATGCCTATTTCTTTGACTCGAAGAATCCTGCACCGATGTTCGATCTAGCCGGGCATCTCGCCGTTCATGGACGCCCGTTATTCGTACTGGCTCGGCATGAAATAGAAGCGCTCAATGTTGAACACAACATTCCAATCGCCTCCAGTTCATGGTTATCTCAAAATGGCGATGTACGCTCGACTGAACCTACATTGGAAAATATCCGCAGAAAGATAGATGCTTTCCTTTGGGAGAATCTACGCGCCGTTGTTGTTCTTGAGGGAATCGAATACCTCTCGAGCCTCCATGGCGATGACCGCATCGTGAACTTCTTGCGTGATATTGTCGATGGTGTGCGTCTTGAGGACCATTTGTTTTTGGCTACGGGGGATTTCAATGCCTTCCCGATTACAACTCGACAGCATTTGTCACGTTACATGACTGACCTTGAGCCATCTGTCCTTGAAAATTGGAATCTTGAACCCGACTTGCTTCTCGACCATCCACTTTGCGCACAACCAAGTGAAGAAGAACGTCAATGGATTGAACAACAATTACAACTGGCGATTTCACCTTCCGAATCAGGCTCTATCCCTCCGCAATCGACGGTATTTGGAACGATGGAAGGTGGACTTGAAACGCCAGATTCTGAAGATGTTCAAGCCGCAACTGAATCACTGAGCACTGTAGCTCGAGAATGGGCTACGCCAGCGGTACAACCTCTCGAAGACAACGACGTCTACATTGAACCTGAGACCATGGAAACATCGACCCGAACTGAACAAGCTGACATTCTCACCGACCAAATGGTTCATCAAAACCGCAACAATACAAATGAATCTCAAGAAGTGGCTCTTGAACCAATATCAAGCAAGCCAGACAAGAACACTGTCAAATCAACTCCCGTGCCTCCGATGGATGGAAAGCCAACCGTCAGTCAACCTCGGAAAGCACAGCGAATCCGACGGCGCAGTAAAACGACTGTAACTCGGACGCCCCCTCGCAATCAACAAGGTATCCAAGCGGCTGCCGCTAATGCACATGATGCCAAAGAATTGATTGACATTGGAGGTTCAAACCGAGCACCACACAACTCCTTTTCGAATTCTCTTGAAGATTACGATGAGCGTCAAAAGAAAGCGGTCGAAAGTATGCGTGTGAAAGGTTCGGTAAAGAGTGATTCGTCGCTCAGTGATGCGACACGACAGCATATCAACCGTCAAGAATTGAATCTCCCTGAAATGCCACTCCCAATACGCCCTCTCGAAGCGATACATGGGCGTCAGCCGATCAATACTCACACGAAACTCACACCTTTATTGGCTCGACCTGGCGTCAAAAGTCCGTCGCAAACAGACGAAACGGTTCGTGAATCCGCTTCACGCCAACAGACTGAATCATCGGTCGAAATGAAACTCAGTGTTTGGGAAATTGAAGACAGAGAACGATTGCGAAAGGAATTGGAAGGTGCTAAGAAATGAACGCCCGACGTGAAAAGTTGGCTCTTGCACTGAAGTTAGCAAAGCAACAACTCAATGAGAATGGAACTGGACTCCATAAAATCACAATTCAATCAAAGAATGAATCCCCACCTCCCCTCTCGAAAATGAATCGATTGATTGGGAAACAGAGCGTCCAAGATCAACGCCAAGGAACGCTTCTACAACGAACTGGTATTGTCGAGCGACCGACATTTGATATCGTTGCTGACAAAGTGTTAGGGAAAGAAAGTAAGCGCAGAAGACCAGCACTCGAACTCACTTCGAAGAGCGATTCACTCGCTGATATCGCTGCTCGACGCATTCGGTCTTTACGCCAACGAACCTATGAGCAAATAGAACAAGGTACGGAAGAAACTGAAGATGGTTACTTCGGAATGGAAGAGGATGGTCGCCCTGTATGGGAACGTATTCTCGATGACCAACGAGGCCGTGCATCTGTCACCTTACCGGCAGATTTAGCCCCCGTTGATTCGGACTCGCCGTTCCACCATGATGTCATTCTCCCAACAGAAGGTGCTTGGCCTCCACGTTTGCGGCCTGAAATTCGCATGAGTTTCAAGCAATGGTTCATCACCGACGAAAACTTTCGCGCTACCCAAGCGGCTGAAGCTGTTGTTGATTCCCCTGGAGGCTCACTCAATCCGCTGATGTTCATTGGACCTTCGGAAACTGGGCGCTCTCATCTTCTTCATGCAACTGCTCAGGCAGTTCTACGACGTCAAGAAGGGAATGTCTACCTTCTCTCAACGCCTGATTTGTCCGGTCTGGAACGCTTACCAGACGGGTGGCAAGATACGCTCGTGAATGCAAGATTACTTGCTATTGATGACCTCCATGAGCATGCCATGAGTCCCGAACTGGCGCATGAACTGGGTACAATGCTCGATTATGCACTCAATATGGGAGTTCATGTCCTTCTCTCTTCCAATTCTGAACCGGATGTTTGGCCGGCATCTCGTTTGTGGGAGTTAACTCGTCATGCTGCCTCAGTACATCTCGAAACTCCAAAACCTGCCAGTATGGTCTTGTACGCACGTAATTTAGCTCAAAAAAAGAGCCTTATGCTGGATGACGGACAACTTACAAGCATCGTGTTACAAGATACTGTGGGATGGAGAGCAACCAAAGGAAACTTCGATTTGGTCGCTCTTGCCCTTCAATCGGGTCAAAATGTTCTCGATGGCGATGATGTAACTGCACTCCTGTCAAACCAAATGGAGGCGCGTGGGCCGTTAGTCACAGATATACGTGAAAATGTCGAGGATATTGCAACACGTTTGGTCACTTCAGCTGTGGATACCGTGTACAGCGACACCGTGTATGGTGGAATCGACCTGTATTCTGAACTTCCTGAAATTGGTGATGATTTGTATCAGCCTCCTGCGATTGATACGCAAGCTATGGCTGACGAATCTGATGCTCGACATGCCGCTTACCTCAAGGTCGCACTCGAAGATACCGCTCCTGCTGCGCCTTCGGTTCTCGCCTTACATGAGCGGGAAGAACACCTCATCACTCGTAAAGGCCACATTGAGGAACGAGACCATGGACTTGCTGCAGACTTACTTACTGAGTTGGACGGAGCATTTGACGCACAGATACATTCTTTTGAAACTGAATTAAGACAAAGTTCTCTTCAACTCGCTCAGATCGAATCAAAGTTGGCTAACATGCATGATAGAACACCAGAGGCATCACTGGATGAATTGATTTTGATTGCTGATGAATTGCGAGCAATGGAAGGGAATCTCATTGATTTAGATCCTGAACGCGAACCTTGGCCAGAGATGGAATCGGAAACACCTTCAAAGAAAAAGCGTACCGTTGGCCGTCAAAAAGCGACTTCACCCATCGAACATTTAGAGAGTCATGAGCCTGAAGGTGAATGGAATATCGACGCCGAAGATGTCGAAATGTCGGACTTGCTCGAAAGTGAGAACATTCGGAAGATTCGACTTGGACGACTCAATCCCACCGCCAGCAGACTCCAAGGTGAAGAGGAATGAGAGCGCCGTGGTGGATGAAGGGCGTTGCCTTCTCTTGCCAGTCAAGTTGCGGAAGATGTTGTGACGAGCCTGGTGGTATTGTTTACCTCTCCATTACAGATGCTGAACGAATTTCAGCAGAACATGAAATGAATGTCGAAGACTGGCTTGAACGCGATTGTCGACAAACACTCGATGGGCGATACGTGTTAAACAGCCGTCCCGATGATGGAATCTGTATTTATTTAGATGAAAAGAAGCAATGCTCGATTTATGAAGTTCGCCCCCAACAATGCGCAGCATTCCCATGGTGGAGTGAAAACTTAGCAACAGACCGAGCATGGAATAAAGTGAAAGATGCCTGCCCTGGTATAGATGCAGATGATGCAATTCTCATCGACGGTGAAACCGTTCGAATCCATGTATTTGCAGACCGAGAATCGACTAAAGGATTCCGCTCTTGGCCGCCCCACAATAAAAGATAGATTCTCGACTTCTTAGCCAAAAGACCGTTCTTCCTGCTTTATCGATTTCTTAGGGGAGAGCCGTCTTTATACGAAAGATGTATGTGGGAAGTACCGAAGGGGATACAATGGCTAAGAATGAGGTGCTTTTGGAAGTTACAGAGAAGCACCTCAACACTGGTCTGCGAGGTGTCCCAGTTGGCACCTGTCGAACGTCTTTCGTCACGCCTTCAGAAGGCGTACATTATTGCGGTTATCCAATTACAGAATTGGCCAGTTTTGAACCTGAAGATATCATTTACCTCTTGTTCAACAAAGAACTTCCAACAGCGGAACAATCAGTTGCAATCCGCCAAGACCTCGCTTCTCGAGCTGCCATTCCTGGCGACCTCGAATCCGTCCTCAAAGCACTACCTAAATTCGGCCATCCAATGGATTGGCTAAGCGTCGGCATTCACACTCTTGGAATGCTTGAAACCACCAATGACTGGAAAGAGGATGCACTCAACCTTATCGCACGAATGCCCCGATTGATGGGACTCATATTCCGAATTCGTGAAGGACGAGAGGAAAACATCCCAGCCGATGACACCTCTCTTTCGATGGTTGAACGCTTTGTCCGCACATTGGACCTTCATGATTCAGATGATGAAAAGATGAAACAAATCATTTCCACTTACCTCGTCCTGCATATGGACCATGGAGGCGGTAACCTTTCCACTTTCACAGGCAAAGCCATTGCCTCGAGTAAGGCCACTGTTTATTCTTCAATGGCAGGTGCAATGAATGCGTTGTCAGGCCCACTGCACGGCCGTGCAAACCAATCATGTTTGGAATTCGTCCTCAAAGTTGGAACAAGCGACCCGGTTGAAGTTGAAGCTTTTGTTCGAGCGGAATTGAAAGCGAACAGGCCTATATTCGGATTTGGTCATGCAGTTCTACGGAGCGAAGACCCTCGTGCTACAGTCCAATTCAAGTTGGGCTCAGAAATCTGCCCCGATGATGAAAACTTCAAGATCGTCACAACACTTCGAGAAGTCGCCCCTCGAGTCTTAGCAGAAAATCCCAAAATTAGTAATCCAAATGCCAATGTCGACATTGCCAGTGGTGCTTTGCTACATCACGCTGGTTTGACGGACCCAACCTATTACACGACCTTCTTCGGATGGGCACGTGTTGCTGGAATCGGTGCTCAAATTGTCGATGAACGCAGTATTTTCCGCAACGGAAAAGGTACACCAATCTACCGTCCAAAGTACATTGCTGAAGCACAAACATTGCGTCATATCGAGTGAGATTCACTCGAGAACTGGCCGTGAAGTTTTACCAGAGCCCCGATGCCCAATGAGTCGAATCGCTTGCCATGGCGGAGATGCAGAACTGGATTCTTCAAGAATTTCAGAAGTTGATTTGTCCCACATCCACTTCTTTCGCCACATATCGACCAGTTCACTCCGACGTGAAGCATCACATTCCAACCAAGGAACCGTTTCACTTTGGAGTTCATGCAAAATTTCTTTGTGGTTTTCTTTTGTTGCCTGTTCCAAAGTGTGTTGTTGAAGTGCATCCAAAGGAAGAGTCCCCGGTCGGTTCCAACGCACATGGCCTGATGGAAGCCAAGTGACATCAGGGTCAGAACAATCAGTAAGTCCAGTGAGACCTGCGGCAAGTACATCATGCTCGACATCCAAAGATGTTGGCCAGACATAGATTGGGAAACCTCGTTGGTTTGCACTTAATCGCGCTGCTTTTGCACCATGTAACCCACCGGCAAAACCCAGTGGAATGTGACTTGTTGGAGGCATGAAATAGTCAATTGCGCATGGAGCCATGGAGGCCCCAGAACGGCGGTGAGATTTGATTAACCGAGCAATTGATGTTGCAAAAAATTGGATACTCCCTCTCATACGTTTCGTGAAGTGAGTTCCAAAAGGTGGGATATAAGGCATTAATTCTGCCCATGGTCGTACCGAGCCAGATGTTTGAACAGAGGCTTTCATGCCTTTGTGAAATGAATAGTACACGGTGTT
>TARA_B110000444_G_scaffold104692_2_pt1 | contig 12968 bp, 12 predicted proteins | sample TARA_B110000444 | Tara Oceans TARA_B110000444 (sample SAMEA4398370) | marine metagenome | biome: Polar Biome; feature: [SRF] surface water layer (ENVO:00010504); material: water (ENVO:00002006), including particulate matter (ENVO:01000060) such as... | depth 5 m | reverse complement strand
TCTGTCCAAAGCTCTTTAGGCATTCTCTTTTCGTTATTAGTAATAATCGCATTGGCAGCTTTTAAAATAGTAGCAGTTGAACGATAATTTTGTTCTAGTGTAATTATTTTCGTTATTGGAAAATCATTTTGAAATTGTTTAATATGCTTGATTTTCGCGCCACGCCATCCATACACCGACTGATCCTCATCACCAACCGCAAAAGGAATACTTTCTGGGCCTGTTAATAATCTTAAAAATGCATATTGAATAGTATTTGTATCTTGAAATTCGTCGACCAAAAGGTGCTTAAATATCCTGTGATACTTCCCAAGTACTAATGGATTATCTCTAAATAGTTCATATGATCTTAATAAGAGCTCAGCAAAATCAACGAGACTTCCTTGATCGCATATATTTTGATAACTCTCATATAGTTTAATATTTTGAATTAAATCTGGATCATTATTATTATTTATATGATGCGAGCGTAACCCCTCATCTTTCTGTTTATTAATAAAATGTTGAATATTTTTAGGATTATATCGATCATCGTCTAACCCAAGACTTTTGACTAATCTTTTTATTATTCGAAGTTGGTCGCCAGAATCAATTATTTGAAAGTTTTTTTGTAAACCTATCTCAGATGCATGTCTTCTCAAAAAGCGGTGAGCTATTCCATGAAAAGTCCCAATCCAAAGGTTATTAACCGGTATATCAAGTAATTCTTCAATGCGATTTCGCATTTCTTTAGCAGCTTTGTTCGTGAATGTAACGGCCATAATATGATGAGGCGAGGTTTGTTCTACATCAATCAACCATGCAATACGATGCGTTAAGACTCTTGTTTTTCCACTTCCAGCGCCAGCAATTACGAGCATTGGTGAGGCAGGCCCAGAAACTGCTTCTCGCTGTGGCTCGTTAAGAGAGTCAAGTATTGGGGTTACATCCATTTATATCAAAAAATCACTAATTCTTAATGGTAGATAATGATCTACGAGTAAAGCTGTAAATAAGATTGTTAAATAATGTATCGAAAATCGAAAAACTCTCATTGGCAGCTCAATATCTTCGTCTTTTTTTAATTTAATTGCGTACCATAAAAAGGCAGCTCCTGTTGCTATTGCTGTAATTAAATAAATTAGCCCGCTCATGCCAGTTTGATAAGGCAATATAGTTATGCCTACTAATAGAATTGTATAATTTAGTATAAACAAGCGTGTAAAGTCATTGCCATGTGTAACTGGAAGCATTGGAATATTAGCTTTTTCATAATCATCTTTTCTTGCAATAGCTAAAGCCCAGAAATGAGGTGGAGTCCAGAGAAATATAATAAGAAAGAGAATTAAAGCGTCACTATGAATTTCTCCAGTTACCGCCGTCCAGCCAAGAACAGGCGGCGCAGCACCAGCGGCTCCGCCGATGACTATATTCTGAGGTGTTGCTCTTTTTAAATACACCGTATAGATCACTGCATAGCCAATTAAGGATAGAAAAGTTAAAACAGCAGTTAAAATGTTGATTCTTAATAAAAGTATTAACATTGAAATAATGCATAAGATAAAAGAAAAAATTAATGCTTTTTTTTGAGAAATTTTACCTTGAGGTAATGGACGATTTTTAGTTCGAGTCATCTTTTCATCAATTTTAGCATCAAGAACATGATTGATTACAGCGGCTGAAGAGGCGCTAAGACCTATTCCTAAAGCACCAAAAAATATTACATCTAAAGGGGGGAATGCACTGGTGGCTAGTAGCATTCCAACAATGCCACAAAAGACAATTAAAACCACAACACGTGGCTTTGTTAGCTCATAATAATCTTGCCAATTTGCTTGATTGGAGCGCGGAACACTTTGCAATTTTTTTGCCTTATTAGTTTATTAAAGAAATATTAACAATGTTAATTATACCATCAATTTTAATTTGACTTAATTTAGAAGTTTATTATTTGTTATTTATTAATAATTTTTTCAGTTTAATTATTAAAATAACGGTCACCCCAAAACACATTAAAAACCATTGAATGGCATAGCCATAATTAGTCGAAGTACTAGATATTCTTGGCTCCCAATTCCTTTGAAAACCGTTTTCTTCTTCTAAGTCCAATAATAATATATAAGGCAATATTTTACGCTCTAAAAGAATTTCAATTTCATTTATCTTGGGATATGTACCTAACATAGGCCAAGCGATGCTTTCACTAAATGCTTCAGAGTCTCTAATTGCCATTTTTGGGAGATTGCCAGATCTTCCTTTGACTGAATTAATCATTACATTAATATTAATATCTGGTTTTTCATTAGAATTAATATTTTTTTTAATCCAGCCTCGATTAACAAGCAGCAAAGGTAACTCACTGCTTATCTCAAAGGGAGAAATTATCATTTGTCCTAATTGCCCATTTCTAATAATGTTATCAATGATAATTTGTTTTTCAGTTATATATTCCCCGTTAGATTGAATTTGTTGATATTCATCTATAGCTAAATCATCTCGAATCTTTAAATAACTAGTTTCAGATACATATGCCTCATTTAAGGTATCTTTTTCCTTAGCTCTATCTAGCTGCCAGAAACCGAGCGATGCAAAACAATATATTAATATTAGTAAAAGAATATAGGGCATTAAAAAATTTAAGTATCGATTTATTTTTGTCATGTGTATTTTTTATTTTGTATGTTTTCTTATCTTTGAAATATCAATTGAATATTCATTAGGATGTGAGTTTAAATGTTTGCCCCATGCATGACCATATATTAGTTCTAATTCGATATTGAATTGATCTTTAGTCATACTTTTTCTCAGTGCTAGCTTGAATTCTTTAAATTTTTTCTTACCTGTTAATGCTGGATTTTTATCTTTTAAACAGTTGGTACTTCCAGAATTTTTTATATCAGAAAATAGTGAATTAATATCTTTGTAATTAATAGTGAGTTTTTCAGCGTCTAAGACAGGATCACCAATACCAGATTGTAATATTTGATCACCAATAATATGCATATCTATGAAAGGATTAACATGCTCAAAGTCATCAACTTTACTCCATATTGATTTTATATTTTGTAAACTATCTGGCCCAAGCGTAGAAAAAATAAATAAACCATCATTTTTCAGTATGCGACTAATTTCAGTAAAGAATAAGGGGAGATCTTCAATCCAAGGCATCAGAAGGTTTGCAAAGATTAAATCGATTGAATTATTTTTGAATGGTAAAGAATTGGCAGACGCTTGTATTTCTGAGATAGGAGTTAAAAAGGAGCGTTTTTTTCTTGATTCTATAAGCATGTTAAGCGACAAATCTAAACTAAAGATATGGCATTTTTTATAGTGTTTCGCTAGAAATCTTGAGCTTGAGCCAATAGCACATCCTAAGTCGACAGCTATTTTTGGGTTTAAATTCATTAGTTGCATTCTTTCAATCAGGTCATTACGGCAATGATGGTGGATAAAATCATGCTTAGAGAATGTTATTGCCGCAGCATCAGATTTTCTTTCTATATTGTGCTGAAAAAATATATTTTTAGTCATACTTTCTTCGATTTATGTTTGATAGTGAAGGACGATACCAATAAAAATAGCCATACCAATATAATGATTGTGCATGAAGACTTTGAAGCATGATTCCCTATCTCTTTCTTTGGCCAACCACTGGTGATAAACCATCATAAGCATGGAGACTATGATTGCTATATATACCCATATTCCTAAGGCAGCTAATTTTGCCATAAAAAATAATAAGGTAAGCATCAAGCACTGAAGTATACCGATAATAAATAAATCATATCGACCAAAAAGAATAGCCGTTGACCTAACATCCAGTTTTAAATCATCATCGCGGTCAACCATTGCATAATAAGTGTCATATATTAAAGCCCAAATTATAGCGATAATGAAAATTAACCAACCAAGAAGTGGCACATGACCAAGAACTGCCGCAAAAGCCATAGGCACTCCCCAACCAAAAGCAAAGCCCAGTATTAATTGAGGGGCAGATAATACTCTTTTAACAAATGGATATATGGCGGTAATAGAGGCTCCAAAAACAGCAAGGACCTTTGTTGTTGTATTTAGAAAAAAGATTAAGCCAAAAGCTACAGTCATTAAAAAAAGGAATAAAATTATTGCCTCTTTTTCAGAGACTTTTCCAGATGCTATAGGTCGGTTTTGAGTCCTTTTTACATGAGGGTCTATCTTTCTGTCAGCGAAGTCGTTTAATACACATCCAGCAGAGCGCATGATTATGACTCCAAATAAGAAAATTAATAAAATTTTTATTGAGATCTGTCCTTCACTAGCAATCCATAAAGACCAGAGCATAGGCCACATTAATAACCAGATTCCAATGGGCTTGTCTAGCCTCATTAGAAGAAGATAGTTGTTAATATTTTTATTTATATTAGAAGTCATTTATTGCTTAAACTTTTCCATATTCTTGGTTATCATTAGCCCACCGCATGATAATTTTATTTGTTTTGTTAGGAAAATCCTGCATCATTATTTCAGCTATTTTTTGTACTTTGGGAAGTAGGTGAGCATCCCTAAGTAAGTCGGCAATTCTATATTGCGGTAATCCAGTTTGTTTTGTTCCCAGCAATTCACCAGGACCTCGAAGCTCAAGGTCTTTTTGGGCAATAATAAACCCATCATTAGTTTCACGTAATATAGATAATCTATCATATGCGAGAGAGCCAAGCGGTTTTTTGTACAATAAAATACAATGACTTTGCTGATTTCCGCGCCCAACTCGACCCCTTAATTGGTGTAATTGAGTCAATCCCATTCTTTCGGCATTTTCAATAATCATTAAGCTTGCATTTGGGATGTTGACACCAACTTCTATGACAGTGGTTGCCACTAACAGATCAATTTTAGCTTCTTTAAATAAACGCATGGTTTTTTCTTTTTCAGCCTGTTTTTGCCTGCCATGAACAAGTCCTATTTTTAGAGGTTTAATTATCTTTTTTAAATATTCATATCGATCCGTTGCTGCATCTGCTTTGATTGATTCTGACTCATCGATTAATGGACAAACCCAATAAGCTTGTTGTCCTTTTGTACAAGCATTTTTTACTCTTTCAATGACTGATGGGCGTTTATCATTGGGAATAACCAGTGTCTCGACTGCTTTTCTTCCAACAGGTAGTTCGTCAATTATCGAGGAATCTAGATCGGCATAAGCTGCCATTGCAAGCGTTCTTGGAATTGGTGTTGCAGTCATAATCAATTGGTGAGGTTGTTTTTTAAACTGACTTCCTTTTTCTCTAAGAGCTACCCTTTGATTAACCCCAAATCGATGTTGTTCATCAATTACTATTAATGCTAAATCTTTAAAAATAACTCCCTCTTGAAATAGGGCATGCGTTCCAATAACTAAATTAGCTTCACCTTGCTTGATTTGACGAAGGTTATTGTCACGAGTAGATTTTTTTTGTCCGCCGGTTAATTTAACTATCTTTATGTCGAGCTTTATAAACCATGCTGAAAAAGACTCCATATGTTGTTCGGTAAGTAATTCAGTTGGTGCCATAATAGCGGCTTGTTTTTTATTCATAATTGTTTTTAGACAAGCAATCGCCGCCACTACTGTTTTTCCAGAGCCAACATCACCCTGAAGCATTCTCATCATTGGTTGTGATTTATTGAGGTCAGCTACAATTTCATTGCAGACTTGTTTTTGAGATGCTGTTAATTCAAATTTTAGAGTTCGAACGAATTGATTTACTTTATCCTTCCCTAATTGAAGAGAGTCTGCAGCAGTATTTGCAGCAAGTAGTCTAAGTCTTCTTAGGCTAATATAATTAGCTAATAATTCTTCAAAGGATAATCTTTCTTTATAATGCTTAATTGCATGACTGATATCGGCATGTTTTAGATTTGCTGGAGGTTGATGTAAATTAATCAGAGCTTCACGTAAGCTTGGCATTTTAATTTCTTTGAGAATATTCTCTGGTAAATATTCGTTTGGCTCTGATTTCCGCATTATTTCTATAGCTTGACCTACCAAATTACGCAGTCTTCCGGTCTGTATACCATCAATTGATGGATAGATAGGTGTGAGTTTATCATCTAGTTTGAATGCATTGCTTGATTCAATAAATCGATATTCTGGATGAAACATCTCAGACTTTTTGCCATTAGATTTTAATAACCCAAAACATATTATGTGAGTATTTTTTTTAAATTGTTGAAGTTGTGCTCTTGAAAAATAAAAGAATCTTAGATTGAGTGTTGCTGAATCATCTTGAATTTTTACAAATAGACTCCTTCGTCCATAAAATAGAATTTTGGATTCTATTATTTTTCCTGTGATTAAAACATGCTCATTGATTGGTGCATTTTGTATATCATACAAAATAGTTCTGTCTTCATATCTATTGGGTAGTAAAAATAAGATATCTTCAATAGTATTTACGCCACGATTATTTAATTTTATTTTTAGAGCTGGACCTACTCCTTTTAGTGCATCTATTTCACCATTTAGTTTCAGCATTATCTGGTAAAATTAATTAAATTTATCCTGATTTACCAATTATAGCTTCGATCTCAACATCTACCCCTTTTGGTAGCGCAGAAACACCAACTGCTGCTCTGGCTGGGTAAGGTTTTTGGAAATATTCAGCCATTACCTCGTTAACAGCTGTAAAGTTATCTAAATCTGTAAGAAAAATAGTTACCTTAACTGCATCATCCAGAGTTCCACCTGCTGCAATTGCTATATTTTTTAGGCTTTTGAAGACTCTATGTGTTCTATCTTTAAAGTCACCTGAAACAATTTCCATGGATTCTGGATCGAGGGGTATTTGACCAGAAATAAAGATTAGATTGTCAGTTACAACAGCTTGACTATAGGTGCCAATCGCACCTGGTGCATTATCAGTATGAATAGTTTTTTTCATTTTAATTTCCCAAATTTTATAATTAAGTTTTTTCTCTAGTAATACGATGTACTTCTTTCATATTTCTTATATTTCTTATTATTTGCGCGAGATGAATTCTATCATCTACATTTAATACAAATATTAATTCTGAGTAATCCTCATGGCTTGCCACTATTACAGATTCAATATTAGAATCAGAATCTGCTATTGTGCTCGCGACTTCAGCCAATACTCCTGTTTTATTTTCTGTTTCGACATGAATTTGACTAGGAAATTTTCTTTTTATATTCTTTTGCCAACTTACAGATAACCATTTCGTTGGATGTTTTCGAAATATTCTTAGATTGCGACAGCTATTCTTATGAATAACTACTCCTCTTCCGGAGCTCATGTAGCCCATTACATCATCACCAGGGATAGGATAACAACAATGCCCATAACTCACTATCATTCCTTCAGTGCCCTCAATGACTAAATTGGTTTTTTTGACTTTAGTATTTTCATTTATTTCACTGGTAAGGGATCTTGCTATTAATGGGGCGAGTCGGTCACCCAAACCAATTTCCTGGTATAGCGTATTTAAATTTTCAATTCCTAGTTCATTAAATAACTCATTTTGTCGTTTCTTCCCAATCTTGCGAAGTGAGGTATTTAAGTCATCAAGAGCTGCATTGAGTAATTTTCTTCCAAGCTCATAAGCATCACTTTTACGAATGGTTTTTAAATAATCTTGTATGCTCGAAAGTGCTTTTGCCGTAACTGCAAAATTAATCCAATTTGGATTTGGCTTAGCATTTTTATCAGTAATGATTTTTACTGTCTGGCCATTTTCCAGAATTGACCTTAGTGGTACTAAAGTTCGATCTATCTCAGCCTCAATACATTGGTTGCCTATATCTGTATGTACGGAATAAGCAAAATCTATTACAGTTGCTCCTTTTGGAAGAGGCATAATGTCTCCATTCGGAGTAAAGACATATATTTTATCTGGAAACAGGTCAACTTTTACATTTTCTAAAAATTCCGCTGAACTCATACTTTCTTCTAGTTCACCGATGTCTTGTAGCCATTGCCTTGTTTGTAAATGAGGTACGGCGGTATTTTTGTCAACCGCTTTATATTGCCAATGAGCTGCAATGCCAGATTCAGCCAATCGATTCATTACTATTGTTCTAATTTGGATTTCTAATGGCAGACCGTTCGGCCCAAAAAGGGTGGTATGTAATGATTGATAGCCATTAATTCTTGGAATGGCGATATAATCTTTAAAGCGTCCTGGCATAGGTTTGTATAAACCGTGAATAATTCCAAGTAACTGATAACAATTATTGACGTCATTTACGATAATTCTAAATCCATAGACATCAGCTACTTCATCTAGAGCCCGCTTTTTTATTTTCATTTTTTTGTAAATACTATAGAGTTGTTTTTCTCTCCCAATGACTTCCCCTTTAATATCTTCATTATTCATTGCCGCTAAGATTCGAGAGGAAATTTTTTTTACAATCCTTTTTTGGCCACCTTTACTTTTCTTTAGGGCTTTACTAATAACTCTATATCGGTAGGGATAAAGATGCTGTAACCCAAGATCTTCTAGTTCATTTTTTATTTTGTTAATGCCTAATCGATTTGCTATGGGCGCATAAATTTCCAGCGTCTCTTTTGCTTTCAATTTTCTTTTTTGGGTCGGAAGATGTTCTAAAGTCCGCATATTATGCAAACGATCAGATAACTTTATAAAAATTACACGGATATCCTCAACCATTGCAAGTATCATTTTGCGGAACGTTTCTGCTTGTGCCTCTGCACGACTATTAAATTTTATTTGATCAAGTTTACTGACGCTATCAACTAGCATGGCGATTTCTTTATTGAAGATATTTTCTAAGTCAATTGAATTTATATCAGTATCTTCAATGACATCATGAAGTAAAGCAGCAGAAATGGTTTGGCTATCCATTTGCATATTAGCCAAAATCTGAGCAACTGATAAGGGATGACATATATAAGATTCACCACTCAATCGCCGCTGATTTAAATGAGCTTTTGCACCATATTCATAGGCTTTTACAACTATCTCTATTTCGGGTGAGGGCATATAGCCTGAGAGTGAAGCAAGCAATTGCTGAAGTAATTTTTCTTCTTTTTTTGAGCCAGTGATGACTTTTTGACGAATTAGCTTCGCGTAATCCATATTAGTTTATATTCATTAACCAAGATAAAGCGAAGTTGTGATTATATAAAACGACAGATTAATTATTTTCCAATTGACAGGCTTTGAAGAGGCATAATTTCATCTGATTCATCAGTATGAAGTAAAGCTTCGGCTTCCATTAGGTCCATTTTTTCGAGTACGCTGGGAGAAATTTCACCAGCTGCTATTTCTCGCAAAGCAAGAACAGTAGGCTTGTCATTTTCTCGATCTACGAGTACATCAGCACCATGAGCTATTTTTTTTGCTCTTTTTGCAGCCATGAGAATCATGTCAAATATATTATCAACGTTGTGCATACAATCTTCTACAGTTATTCTGGCCATCATATTTCCTGTTAATTTTGTTTAATCAACCCTATAAAAATTAGATTCTATCCTACTTCTGAGGACACTACACGAGTATCTTGCTAATTTTTTTTATTAAAGCTGGATTCTTTGTATCACTGTAATTACTTTTTTCAAAAAAAATAGCTTCTAATTCATCTGCTGCGACATCTAAGTCATCATTAATAATGCAATAATCAAATTCACTCCAATGCGACATATCATCAAGCGCCTCATTAAGTCTTTTTTCTATGGTTTCTTTTGTATCGGTTGCACGATCAACCAATCTCTTGCTTAATATTTCTTGAGATGGCGGTAAAATAAAGATTGAAGTACATTGCGGCATTGATTTTCGTACCTGTTGTGCGCCTTGCCAGTCAATTTCTAAAATTGCGTGATAATTATTTTTTAAGATATTTTTGACTTGCCCTTTATTAGTGGCATAAAGATTCCCAAAGACGTTGGCATGCTCGATGAACGCATTTTTACTTTTTAAGTCATTAAATTCACTTACAGACACAAAGAAATAATCATGACCATCAATTTCATTTTTTCTTGGAGTGCGTGTGGTATATGATACCGAATACTTTAATTTCTTATTTCTAGAAATTAATTTTTTAACCAACGTGGTTTTACCAGCGCCAGATGGAGCAGAAATAACAAACAAATTGGCTGGAATATTCATATAATGCTTTTTTACTATTTAAATGAATAGTTTGGATATGTTCCATGATTTGTTCAATAAATAATTTTATTTTTTTTAAAAAATTTAATTTTAAATAGCGTAATAATCAATTAAACCTCATATATATCTAGATATTAAAGATTAGGGAGCAGGTAATGCGAAAAGATGGTAGAAAAAATAATGAATTACGTGAAATCGATTTTACAATTAATTATACCAAGCATGCTGAAGGCAGTGTGCTAGCTATTTTTGGTGATACAAAGGTCTTATGTACAGCATCCATTGAATCTAGAGTACCTCGCTGGATAAAAGGACAAGGCTCTGGCTGGATAACAGCTGAGTATGGAATGCTACCTCGAGCCACTCATACAAGGTCAAATAGAGAGGCGACAAGAGGCAAGCAGAGTGGCAGAACTCAGGAAATACAGAGGTTGATTGGACGTGCAATGAGGGGAGCTATTGACTTAAATGCCCTTGGAGAGAAAACAATTACTTTAGACTGTGATGTTATTCAAGCTGATGGAGGTACTCGGACTGCTGCAATAAGTGGTGCATACCTAGCATTGAAAATAGCTGTTAATAATTTGTTAAAAAAAGATTTAATAGATGTTGACCCACTCACTAATTATTTAGGGGCTATATCTGTTGGCATTTATCAAAATGAACCTATTTTGGATTTGAATTATATTGAAGATAGTTCCGCAGAGACCGATATGAATATTGTAATGAATGATCTTGGAGAATTTATTGAGATTCAAGGTACCGCGGAAGGCCGAACATTTAAAAAAGAGGAGCTTGATGCCATGCTTTCACTAGCCGAAGCTGGGATTCAAGATATTATTGCAAAGCAAAGAAAAATTATTGAGGATTAAAAAGTATTAATTTATTAATTAAATGATGAGAGATAATCAGTGCCAAATAAACAAAAAATTATTCTCGCTAGTAATAATCAAGGTAAATTAAGAGAGTTACAATCATACTTTAGTGATTATCAAGTAGATATTATTACTCAAAATAGTATTGGTATTTCAGCTGCAGAGGAAACAGGGAAAACTTTTCTAGCTAATGCATTGGAAAAGGCACGTCATGCGGCTTCATTTTCAGACCACCCAGTGATTGCCGATGACTCTGGCTTGATTGTTGATACTTTAGATGGCAGGCCAGGTATTTATTCTGCTAGATATGCTGGGCTAAATTCAAGTGATCAAGAAAATATTGATTTACTTTTAAAAGAAATGAAAAATGAAAATGAAAGACAGGCAAAATTCCATTGCTGTTTGGTCTATATTCGCTCTCATGACGATAACGAGCCTATTATTATTGAGAGAGAATGGCATGGCTTGATTTGTCAAAAAAAAACTGGCCAAAAAGGATTTGGTTATGATCCAATTTTTTTTATTCCAGAATTACAATTAACAGCTGCTGAACTGTCGGTTACGTTTAAAAATAAACACAGTCACCGAGGTAAAGCTAATAAGCGGCTTGTTGAAGAGCTTTTAAGTAAAAAATTAATATTTAAGAATTCAATTGAGTAGAAAAATTTCCTTCCCCTCCTCGCTCTATCTTCATCTTCCATGGTGCGTAAAAAAATGCCCTTACTGTGACTTCAATTCACACTTAGAAGGTTCTATGCGAGATCGAAAAAAATACATTCGCATTCTTCAGAAAGATATTGCCATGGAAGGAAGAAGGTTTTTAGGCGCCGAATTGAAAACAATATTTATTGGTGGAGGAACACCAAGCCTTTTTGATCCGAGTGAAATAAAAGAAATATTAGAATATATAAAAACACAATTCATTATTTCAGATGATATTGAGATAACGATGGAAACTAATCCAGGTTCTTTGGAGTATAAAAATTTATCTGAATACAGACTCGCAGGAGTCAATCGGTTATCAATTGGAGCGCAAAGTTTTAATCAAGAGTCACTAAAATTGTTGGGAAGAATACATGGCCCGTCAGAAATTTTTTCTTGTTATGAGGAAGCGTTATTAGCTAATTTTGAGAGCATAAATATAGATCTAATGTTTGGTTTGCCAAATCAAACATTAGAAATGGCCACTGAAGATATGCGTAAATTGATTGATTTGAATCCAGAACATATCTCTTATTATCAGCTTACCTTGGAACCTAATACGCTTTTTTATAAAAAAAGACCGAAGAATATACCACCACATAATTTACTTTATTCAATTCACGAAGAGGGGCTATCATTATTAAGCAAGGCGGGTTATGAAAGATATGAGATATCAGCTTTTGCGAAACTTGGACTAGAGTGCCGGCATAATATTAATTATTGGATGTTTGGTGATTATATTGCAGTTGGTGCGGGCGCTCATGGTAAATATGCAATAAATGATGAGATAAAACGATATCAAAAACCAGCTTTACCAAGAGCTTATATGAACCATAGTTTTGAAAGTATTGAAAAGAACGCTTTAAAAACTCTTGATCAGTCTGATATCTTGCTTGAGTATATGATAAATAACTTAAGATTAATGTCTGGCTTTAGTAAAAAACATTTTGAATGCTCTACAGGATTATCTTTCCATCTTATTGAACAAAAACTCACTAATCTTCAACATCTTGGATTAATGAAAGAGATCAAAAAAGAGCAATGGGTTCCAACTGCGCTTGGCTTTCGTTTTTTAGATGATATTCAGGCAGAATTTTTACCTGCTTAAGATATTTTTTACTAAAAATAGTCTTAAGGAATCTAAAACATAGAAAATGTTTATGCACATCAAAAAACTGTTACTATATTTTACTTGTGAAATTGATCTAGTTTCATATTTATGGCAATATAGTTGACATAAGTTACTGATATAAATGAATTTATTAAAATGTACATTATTTAATCATTTTAGTAAAAATGCCTTAATTA
>TARA_B110000444_G_scaffold127882_1_pt1 | contig 13031 bp, 11 predicted proteins | sample TARA_B110000444 | Tara Oceans TARA_B110000444 (sample SAMEA4398370) | marine metagenome | biome: Polar Biome; feature: [SRF] surface water layer (ENVO:00010504); material: water (ENVO:00002006), including particulate matter (ENVO:01000060) such as... | depth 5 m | reverse complement strand
TAATATTTGTTACGTTAAAAAACTCATATTTTCTAGTTTTTTTTTAATGAAATTAACATTTTTAAAAAGATTTGAAAATTTAATTAAAAATTTAGAGCTTTATTGAAGAAAAATTAACCTAATTTTGATGTTTTTCTTTCCATTCAGCGTAAGGCATACCATAAATTACCTCTCTTGCATCATCTTTTGACATTTTTTCTCCAACCTCGATAGATGATTCTTCGTACCATCGCGAAAGACAATTTCTACAAAATCCAGCAACATTCATTACATCAATATTTTGAATATCCGTGTGTTCTTGAAAATGTTTAACCATTTTTCTAAAAACAGCAGCCTCTATCTCCTTTTCTTTATTTTTATCCAATTTAACCTCCATAAAATTTACTAAATAATTTACTTTGCCAATGATTTATAAAACTTTTGTTTAAATAAACTAATATTATCTTTATTTACTAATAAAGGATGAGCAATTAATTTAGAAAAAAAATTTTGTCCGATGGAATTAGAAATTAAATCCTGCCTTATTTCTATAAGAATATTTGCTAAACCTTGTTTTGTTCCGTGTCTATAAAGAGTATCATTTTTCATCCTTCCTGAATAAGGTTCATTATTTCCAATACTCATATTTTTATATTTTTTATTTAAATAATTAAAAAAAATATTTGGAAGTCTATTATCACTATCCCATAAAATACCCAATTCAATTGCCCTCCTCTTACCTCCAAAAAAAGGTGTGAAGCTGTGAATGGAGATAATAGCAGGAAATAAATTTTTCTTTACTGAGCGTGCAATTATTTCTGATATTTTATTGTGATAAGCATTATAGTAAAAATCAATTCTTTTTCTCCTTTCCTTACATTCAGAAAAAAAAGATATGTTTTTATTTCCTTGAATAATTTTTCCATCAGATATCTTCATTATTAAAGTTGGGTCATCTATGCCCCGATTTGCATCTACTAATAATCTCGAAAAATTAGTCATTATCAAAGGGCATTGAAGAAGTTCAGCTAAATTAGTCGCAACTTCTTTTACACCTATATCGTAAGCTATATGAGTATCCAAAACCTCACTTGCTAAACCAAGATTTGAGTATTCACTAGGTATGTAATTTGAGGCATGATCACATATTAGTAAAAAATTACTTTCTTTATTTTCATTTAAAGTATTTATCATTTTTTTATCAATTCCATGAAAATATCTATTTATCAAAAGATTTAACAAAAAAAATTTGAATCTGTTAAAAGATAAACATGAAAAATAAAGAAATTACACAAAGAAAAACTAAAATTCTTGCAACGTTAGGACCATCATCCAACACAATCAAAAAAATTATTGAACTTTCAAAGGCTGGTGCAAATGCATTTCGTCTAAATTGCTCTCACTTAAATGAACAAAGTTTAAAAGACTATGTAAAAAAAATAAGACGTGTAGAAGAAATTCTTAATAAACCAATAGGAATTTTAGTTGACCTTCAGGGCCCTAAAATACGAATAGGAACTGTAAGAGATAATAAAAATTTTCTTGAAAAGGATGCTATTTTTATTTTAGATCTCAAAAAAGAAATAGGAAATAATAGACGTGTAACCCTGCCCCATAAGAAGATTTTTACTTCCTTAAAAAAAGGTCACCCAATACTACTTGATGATGGAAAAATTCACCTCAAGGTGACAAGTGTAAAAGTAAATGAAATTAGAACTAAAGTTGTACAAGGCGGTTACTTGAAATCCAACAAAGGAGTCAACTTACCTCAAACTAATATAAAAACTTCAGCGCTATCAAAGTTAGATAAAAAATTTGCAAGTATTGCAGTCAAAGAGGGGGTTGATTGGATAGCACTCTCATTTGTTCAGAAACCCAATGATATAAAAGATCTCAGAAAGATATGCTTAAATAAAGTATCCATAATGGCTAAAATTGAGAAACCATCTGCTTTAGACTTTATAGATGAAATAACAAGTCTTGCAGATGGAATAATGATTGCTCGAGGTGACTTAGGGGTTGAGCTTCCAATTGAGTCTGTTCCTAGATGGCAAAAGAAAATCATTCGTGTTGCAAGGGTAAAGGGTAAACCAGTTGTTGTATCAACCCAAATGCTTGAGTCAATGACGACCTCCTTAACACCTACGCGTGCTGAAGTTTCTGATGTTGCTAATGCAGTTTTTGAAGGAGCTGATGCTGTAATGCTCTCTGCGGAATCTGCATCTGGAAGTTATCCAATTGAAACTGTTGAAATGATGAATAAAATTGCTCTTAATATTGAAAAAGATAGTAATTATAATGATATATTAACCAGCCAATTAGAGAAGACTCCCGATACCACTCCCGACGCAATAGCTACAGCCGCAAAAACACTTGCAGATGAACTATCGTCTCCTATAATTGTCTGTTACACAGAATCAGGGTCAACTGGAATCAAAGTATCACGAGTAAGACCTAGCCAAACTATCCTTACTATTACACCCGTTATAGAGACTGCTAGAAAACTCTCTTTAGCATGGGGTGTTCTTTGCTTTCTTCAAAAAGATGAGACTGATCTCGAGCATATGATAAAGCTCACAAAAGCTACTGTTAAAAAAAGTAAATTAGCCTTTCCAGGTGATAAAGTTGTTATTATCGCTGGACTTCCCCTTAAGGTTCAGGGAACTACAAATCTTATAAGGGTTACAACTGTTAAATAAAATGAAAGAAAAACCTATAATAAAAAAACCAATACCCTTTATAAAAAAGATACTACCTTTAGAAATTAATAATGAAATACGCTTATTAACCGAAAAACTTAGTCTACAGGAATTTGATCTTCCAATAGATAAGTTAGCTAAAATCTATCATAGACTTTCAGATTTATATATTGGTGCTAGGAATTTTAAAAATGCTGAAAAATATTTAAAAAAGTTTAAAAAAATCTATCCTGAAAACATTGAAAGTAATATTGCCCTGATGCATTTATTTTTAGCTAATTCTAAAAAAAATCAGTCACTTGAAATAGCCCAGGAACTTTTAAAAAATTATCCAAATAATATTGAGGTTCTAAATAACTGTTCTTATATCAAAACTTTATCAGGTCTTTATAGTGCATCAATTAATATTTCAAAACAAATCCTTGATATTGACTCAGAGAATATGAAGGCGCTTAGTAATATTGAAACTTGTTATGCAAGCATAAAAGATTATGATGAGTGTATAAAGTATTGCTATAAATCCCTCAATCTGGATTCTAATAATATAGATACACTTTCAAGAATTTCTTCTTCATTATTATACAAAAAGGAGTTTAAATTATCACTAAGCTATCTAAAAAAGTTAGAAAAACTTGATCCACTAAATTCTACCGTTAGTGCACTCTATCCATACTTACACCACCAACTAAAACTAAAATCTAATACTAGGCTGATATCAAATCCTCTAAATTATATTTCTAAATTTAAAATTCCATTAGAATTAGAACAAAACCCAAATTTTTTAAGGGATATAATAAATTATCTAGATGGATTAAAAAAAGAATGGTCCCCCAATAGGAGATCAACAGAAAATGGATTTGTAACGGAAAACTTTTACTTTAATGAAGAAGGATATCCTTTACAGAATTTAAAAAATATCCTGAATAATTATATTGATAAATATTTTGATAATTATGCTTATTCTGATGATTTTTTTATTACTCGCAGACCCGCAAAACATTCTTTATATGGATGGGGTGTATTTCTGAAGGAACAAGGAATACAGAAATCTCATAATCATAATAGCGGTTGGCTGAGTGGTGTTCTTTATTTAGACATTCCTAAAGAGATAAATCCTTATGAAGGATCTATAGAGTTTTCTCTGCACGGATACGATTTCCCAATAATTAATAACAATATTCCAAAAAAAACAATTAAAGTATCAAACAATATGCTCTTATTATTTCCCTCAAGCCTATATCACAAAACAATACCATTCTCATCAAAGAATGACAGAGTATCAATGGCGTTTGATCTTATAAGAGAATAATTAGAATTTATCCTTGGCGAGCTTTAAAACGAGGATTAGTTTTATTAATAATATACATACGACCATTTCGTTTAGCCACACGATTATCTCTATGCCTTCCTTTTAAGGACTTTAATGAATTTCTAACTTTCATGACAATTTCCAATTTTCTTAGTGAACAACTAGACGGATAATATTATTATGTCAACAATTCAGATATTTTAAATAACCAATAATATCATTATTTTATTAAAAAATTGATAATAGCACCTCTTTTATGAAATAGTGAAACATATTAACTTTTACCAAACCTTAATTAAACTATTATGAAAAATAATATTTCCATCGATGATTATAAAGCTATCTTAAGAAATGACCCAAATAATTACCCGGCCAAGCAAAATATAGTCAACGAGTATATTAAGAATGGCAAGACTAAAAAGGCTATAGAATTCTTAGAGCAATGCCTCAACGAAAATAGATATGATGTTTTTTCTTATTTTATTTTAGGGAATGTTTATTTATCAACCAAAGAATATACGAAATCTATTAAAAACTTTGAAAGAGCAAGACAAATTAAACCTGCATCAACTGAAATAATAAATAACTTAGGCATGAGTTATTATAATTTAGGAGATTATAATAAAGCAGAGAATTGTTTCAATAAATGTATAGAAATAAAGTCAGATCATTATATTTCATATAGTAATATAGCTAAGATATCTTTTAAAAAAGAAAGCTATAATGAGGCTATAGATCTTTACTCAAAGGCTCTGTCATTTTCTAATGAGCACATAGAATCATTGGAAGGTATTGGATTATCCTACTATAAGATTGGTGAATTTAAACTAGCCATAAAATATTTATTAAAATTACAAAAATATAAGAATAATGATGAGAATTTATCAAATATAATTGGGATCTGTTACTTTAATACCAATCAAATAAAAAATGCAGTGTATTCGTTTGAACAATCAATAAAAATAAATCCTCAATCTGAAGTAGCTATTAAAAATATTTCTATTTCTTATCAAAGAATAAATAAAGGTAGTGAAAGAGGAGTTGAATATTCTATGAAACTTCTCAAAATTAATCCAGAATCATACGAATATTTAAAAATTTTCTGTGATTGTGCAGAAAGTATTACGCTTGAAAATAGTATTTCAAAAAATACTGAATTCAAAAATAACTTAATTAGAGTTTACGAAAATAAAGATATTGATAGTAAATCTATCTCTAACATAACTATAGATATCCTAAAAAAACCAATTCTATCAAAAACAATAGAAGATTTTATAAATAATTATAATGAAAAAGATATTAACTATAAATTATATTCATATTTATTAACTGAAGGATTTATTATATCCCCATACTTAGAGATATTTTCTAAAAAGCTACGTAATCATTTTCTTAATCTTTTTAAATCAAATAAAAAAAATTTAATTTCATCAGACCGCATTGAAACAATACTTTTTTCTTTAGCCCAGCAAGCTTTTTTAAATGAATATCTATGGACACATTCAAAAAAAGAAGGAGAGATATTTAATAATTTATTGGAATATATTGCAAAACATAAATCAAACTATAGTAAGACATTGATATATCTTTTAGCCTCGTATCAATACATCGGTAATTTTAATATGATATCTCGCGTTTGCCTAAAATATAACGGCAAAGATAATAACTTTTTAAAGTTTATAGACTTACAAATACGCAATCCAATAAAAGAGAATAAAATTTTAAAAGATATTAAGTCATTTTCTAAAATCAAAGACAGAATAAGTTTAAAAGTTCAATCACAATATGAACTAAATCCTTATCCTAGATGGACAAGAATAACTTTAGGGGAAAAAAGAAATTATAATGACTACATAAATCAACAAATCCATCCTAATTTCATAGATTCAAAAAAAATAAATAACTTACCTAATCTTTTAATTGCTGGTTGCGGGACAGGAAGGCATACACTTTATACAGCGTCATCAGTAAATGCGAATATTACTTCAATTGATATTAGCAAGGCTAGTTTAGCTTATGCAAAAAGAGAATCCGATAAAAGGAATATCAAAGATATTAAATTTATCCAAGGAGATATATTGGATGCCAATAAGATTGATATGAAATTTGATATCATAGAGAGTATAGGGGTACTTCACCATATGGAAGATCCCGATAAAGGAATCGAATCTCTTTTAAGAGTTCTAAAACCTGGAGGATTTATTAAATTAGGATTATATAGTAAAACTGCTAGAAGAAATATTCAATATTTTAGAGAAAAAATAACTAAAGATAAAGTCAATGCTAATGCTGAAAGCATAAAAAAATTTAGAGATAAAATATTCCATGATGAATCAAAAATTTCTAACTCTGTAAAGAAAATGGCTGATTTTTATTCATTATCAGAGTTCAGAGATTTAATTTTCCACTATCAAGAGAAGCAATATGAAATTAAAGATATAGAAAAAATATTAGGCAATTATAATCTAAGTTTTTTAGGATTTGAGAATAAATCTAATCGAGTCTCTAAATATCTCACAAACTATCCTGAAGACGAAAAATTAATTAACCTTGAAAATTGGAAAAAATACGAACTAAAGAATCCAAATACTTTTTTAGGAATGTATAATTTTTGGTGCTATAAAAACTAAATAAACTGAGGTTATCAAGTATGAAATTTAAATATGATTTTTCTCTAGTTAGCGGTGGTTTTGACCCTGTGCATGTTGGTCACTTAAGAATGTTTCAAGATGCGCAATCTCTATCTAATAAAGTAATTGTTTTATTAAATAATGATGAGTGGTTAATAAAAAAGAAAGGGAAACCTTTTATGAATCAGAATCAAAGAAAAGAGATTCTTGAGGAATTCAAAAGTATTTCTCAAGTGATTATTCAAAAATCAAGCGGGGTAAGTAGTAGCGAAGCTATTAATCAATTCGTATCTCAGAATCCAAATAAAAAAATCTGTTATTGTAATGGCGGCGATAGAAGTAATATTAAAAACATACGTGAAGCTAAAATCTGTAAAGAACTAAATGTTAACTTAGAGTTTGGAGTAGGTGGAACAGAAAAAGTTGAAAGTAGCAGCAAACTAACAAAAAATTATTTAGGAAATATAGAAAATAAACCTTGGGGAAATTATCATATCATAGCAAAAAACTCTGGTTATCAGATAAAGGAAATAATAGTTTCAATAAACTCTAAATTATCTCTACAAAAGCATAAAAATAGATCTGAATTCTGGCAAATTGTTAAGGGGGAAAGTAAAATAATATTAAATGACCATGAGTATTACCTTAAGGAAAAGGAATATATTTATATCCCAAAAAATACAGTTCACAGAATAGAAAATATTGGAAAAAAAGATCTTATATTTATTGAAATTCAACTTGGCGATGATTTAAAAGAAAATGATATAATTAGGTTAGAGGATGATTATGGTAGGGTCTAGTTCTTCAAAATTTGAAAAAGCGCCTTATATTGAATTAAAAAATTATAGAGCGCCTGAGGGAATAAAATCCTACTATGTTCCTATGGACGATGGCGTAAAATTAAGGATTTGCGAATGGCTGGTTCATAAAAATGATTCTCAAGGTACTGTATTTATTCAACAAGGACACAATGAATTCATTGAGAAATACTTTGAAACAATTCAAGAGTTTATAAATAGGAAGTACTCCGTCATTACTTTTGATTGGAGAGGTCAGGGAATGTCAGATCACCAAATTAAAGATATTCACAAAGCTTATATTAAGGATTTTAAAAGACACGACCAAGATTTAAAATTTATTTTAGAGAAAATAATAATTAATAATTTTCCAAAACCCCTTATAGGTGTAGGTCACTCTATGGGGGGTTGCTTAATGTTATCGGCATTTTATAATCACCCTGAAAAATTTTCAAAAGGAATCCTTTCAGCGCCTATGCTTGGCTTTAGAAATGAAAAATTTTTAAGATCAGCATCATCTATAATGAATATTCTATCAAAAGATACTGATTATCTTATAGGCTCAAAACCTAATATGGGCAAGGAAACACCCTTTGAAGAAAATGACTTAACAACAGACCCAATTAGGTATGAACGAAATGTTAGCCTAGTTAGAGCGCAGCCAAATATAAGATTATGGGGTGTAACAAATGCGTTTGCAAAAGCTGTTAATAAGAGATTGAAAATTATACGTAAGAAAAATTGGGTTGAAAAAATTAGTTTAAAAATACTAATTATAAATAATAAAAATGACCGAGTTGTTGAATCAAAAAAAATAAAGAAGATAAATCAAAGACTTAAAAACAGTGAAATCATTGAATTTGCAGACACAGAGCATGAAATTTTTATGGAAAAAGATGAATACCGTGATATCTTGTGGAGGAAGTTAGATAACTTCTTAGGTTAATTAATTGGAATAATATCAAATGCAAGAGTTATCCTGTCATCATCTGAGCTAAATGGAATTGTAGAGTGAAATAACGATGAAGGAAAAGAAACCATATCACCCTTCTTAATATCAATAATCTTTTTTTCAGAGGATAATCTTTTTATTTTAGGAAAATTTCCTCCATCTAAAGAGAATTCAATATCGCCATCATTGGAATTTGTTTTTTTAGGACGCTTAAGATAAATACTAGAACTTAGCCAGCCTTCGTTGTGCATATGAGATGATAAACTTCCTCCCTTTTTAATTTTAATTAACCAGCCAAATAAATTATATTTCTTAGGCCAGTTTTTAATAATTCCAGCATCAGATTCTTTAAACTTAGCTCTATAATCTTCAATTTTTTCTTCAATTATTTTAACTATTTTCTTTACTGATGCATACTCCAAAAGAAATAAATTCCCTGATGTTTGATATCCATTTTTAAGTAAAGGCTGACCTCTTTGACTTAAACTAGACTGATTAACATCTGAAAGAAATTGGTTAATTAAATTTTCATCAAAGTCTTTATGATCAAAAAGATTAAATTTATATATAAAGCTAAATGGCTCATTACAAAACGGGTATGGATCAGGATTTGAATATTCAATAGAGGCATGAGCACTTATACTAGCGGCAATAGGATATAAAGTTTCAGCACTTCCAAGTTCATTTAGCAAAGCGTAAAATTTTTCAATATTTTCATTACCACTTAGATACATACACTCTAATTGGAAACTTTTACTTTTGAGTGTCGGTGATTTAATATAATGAGATATTGCCTCGTTATATTTTTCTAATTTTCTATAGGAAGAAGCAGTATTATAATTGATGTCTTTATTGTCGGGATTTAATTTAAGGGCATCGAGGAAATATTTAACTGCTGATTCATTGTCTCCAGAATTAGATAAAACTAAACCAATACCATTCATAGCATTAAAACTATTTGGATTTAGTGATAAGGATTTTTTATAATTTTCAAGTGCCTTTGGGGCATCGCCTTGGTCATATAAAATATTAGCTATATTTTGATAAATATAATCTATATTTGGATTCAAGCTTATTATCTTTTCAAATACTTCAATCGCTTTTTTAAATTGATTTTTATTTTTATAAGCTAAAGCAAGGGCATTTAAACCATCAGTATTATTAGGATACTTTTTAACAAAATTTTTACAATTATTTAAAAGTAAGTCATATTCTTTCTGGCTATAAAGCTTAAATAAAAACTTTAAGTCTTCACTCTCCTTCTGGGATATTTTAGATTTTTGTTTAGCTTCTTTTTTTAAATTATTAGAAGAATTTATCGTTATTGAAACATTAGAATTATTAATGTTAAAGCCATTAAGGGAATTTTTCTTTTTATTTGTCATTTAAATAAATCCTCAAGTAAATTTACTACTCACCCTAGTCTCTCTAATACAAATAATTAAAAACTTCTATTTGAATAGGACAATTTATTACTTCCTTTAAGCTATTACATATCCTATATGTTATCATAATTTTGTATATTTTAAACACAAGGATATTACTTTTTGGGCGCGTAGCTCAGCGGTAGAGCACTACGGTGACATCGTAGGGGTCGCTGGTTCAAACCCAGCCGCGCCCACCATTATTTTTATAAAGTAAATTAAATCAAATAATTTTATCCTACACCTTGAAATTAGTATAGAATCTAACCATCTAATTTGTAGATAAGATAAACTTAATTAAAAAAATAGGAGTTAAATATGATTATAGACGGTTTGGGAAGTGTTACCTTTGCTAATGACGTATTACGTGTAGAAACCACTAAACTTGCACCAAATGGTGAAGTTGCACCTGCGGGGGATATAGAGATACCAAAATCCTCCATAGATGCTGTTGTTAATGGACTAGTTGTTGCTGTTAATCAAATTAACGAAAAACTTTTAGAAGCAAGTGAAAAAGAAAAGGATGCTAAAGAAAAAGATAAAGGAAAGAAAAAAAATTAATTAATTTTTTTTTAAATTTTATTATGTCTCTCCATAAAAATATTTTTATCGCTTTCTTTACAGCTTGTGTCCTTTTCACAGAGTTAAGTGCAAAGGACACATTTTCTTTTTCAGGGATTCCTGAAGAAGAAAAGATTTCTGAAGAAATTTTCACTAATTATATTAGAGATATAATAATCCTTCAGCCAGAATACCTTGAGGCTAAAGCAAAAAACTACGAACTATCGGAGAATAAAAAATACGCTCAAAGACTAAGATTTCCAGCCCTTAGTGCATCTATAATTAATGATAGATCTATAAGAAGGAATATTGAAAAAGTTGGTTTATTTGATCAAAAACAAAGGAAAGTCAGAGATGATAGTTTTGACGGAGTTGTTAGTATTGATCAACCTCTTTACACTGGAAACGAAATTAACTCTAAAATAAAGTTAGCAAAATCTGAAATAACCTACTCAAGTATTCAAAGTAGCGAAATTGCATCCGAATTAATAATAACAGCTGTTCAAATATACCTGGATGCCGCAAGTTCAGTTTTACTAAATGATTATGCTATAGAGCTCTTAAATAAAATTAGAAAGCATAAAGAGAGTGCCAGACTTCGCTTTGAAGCAGGCGCAACTGAAAACTCAGAATATGCTCTTGTCAATATCAGGTTTAGTGAAATTGAAGTAAAACAAGCTATGCTAGAAGCCAATAAAATTAAAAAACTCCTTATTTTTAGATCCTTCTTTAAAGAAGAGTATAGCTCTATTGGATTACCTAGTATGAAATTATTTGAAAATGAAAGTTATAATAGTTCAGATATAAAATCTAATAGCTATAGTGAACAAAAATCAGATATTAGCATTAGGCAGCAAAGGCATAAACTGGAAATTACTAAAAGTCAGTATAGACCAAATTTAGGATTTTCAATGAGATATACACAATATGATATTGATGATGAGGCTGAAGACAATGATCTGAGAGGAGGAATTTATTTCTCTCTACCTTTATTTAGCTTTGGACGTGGAAGCGCAGAAGTCGCTGCTGCAAACTCTAGAATTAATCAAGCTATTATTAACAAAAATAAAGTTGTACGAGATACAAGTAATCAAAGTGCTAACATCTTTGGTTCATTTTTTGGATCCTTACAGGCAAGAGAAAAACTTATAAATTCTTATGAAAATGTAAAATTACAAAGAGAAACTTTTGAAATAAGGATGGCCTCTTCGTTTTCTATTCCTGCATTATTAGAAGCTGTGAGTAGAGAATTAAATCTTTATGAGCAATTAATTGAAAATGAAAAGAACCTACTAATAGCAGATTTAAACAATCGCCACTTAAAAAGAGAGCTTCTAAGTACATTTTACTTAACAAACTAATACCAAAGGTATCAAAAAATGCAGATTAATAAAAATAACTGGTTTTGGAAGACTGTTTTTGATAACAAGAAAATATATTATCAAATAATTTTTGCTTCTGTATTTATTAATATATTTGCAGTAGTTAGTGCTTTTTATATTATGACAGTTTATGATAAAGTTGTGCCAAATTCAGCATACAGCTCACTGATAGCTCTTACAGTGGGTATGGTAATTGTTCATATCTTTGACTTCACAATGAAAATGCTAAGAGCATACTTTATTGATATTGCTGGTCAAAAACTTGATAATGTTGTTGCTGGAAATATCTATAATAAAATATCCTCACACGATGCAAGTGTCTTAGGAAACTCAAATAGTGCAACGATATCTACAATTAGAGAATTTGAAGGTTTTAGAGATTTCTTTACTTCTTCTTCATTAGTTATTTTTATTGATATTCCTTTTATGATTATTTTTATCTTTATATTATGGTCGATAGGGGGCCTAATAGCATTAGTTCCAACATTAATTGCGCCAATTGTCATAATCGTGACAGCTTTAGTACAACCAAATTTAAAAAATTTAGCTACAGATGAATTAGCCTCTAGACAAGGAAAGCTTGGTGTTATTACCGAACTTTTAAATAATCATGAAACAGTAAAAACTGTTACAGGAAGTGGTTTTTTAAGACAGAAATGGTTGGATGCTGTCTCAACACAAAATAAAATCGGTGTAATTTCTAAAATATTTTCAAATTTTGCGACAACTTTTGCACAAACTGGGGTTGCATCATCCCAGACATTCATAGTTTTTTTTGGTGTATTTCTAATTTCAACTACCGACTTAACAATGGGATCATTAGTAGCTTGCGTTATTCTTTCTGGAAGAACCCTAGCTCCATTAGTTCAGTTAGGTGGAATTCTAAATAGATTTAGCTCGGCAAATGCTGCCTTTAAAAAAATTGATAACTTAATGTCTGAAGAAACAAAAGATGAGGGAATTTCATCAGATGCAGCAGTCGTAATTAAAGAAGGAAAAATTGAGATTAATAGTTTATCATATTCTGTTGAAGATAAAACTTTGCTTGATAGCATAAATATAACAATTGAACCTGGTCAATCAGTTGGTATTTTAGGTCCAGTTGGGGGTGGAAAATCTACATTGCTTAAGTCTATTGTGGGCTATAATATTCTTCCCCATGGAAGTATAAAAATTGATGGTTTTGATATATGCAATATTGAATCAGATAGTCTAAGAAACTTTATAGCCTATCTTCCTCAGTCGGTTCAGTTATTTACCGGAACCATTCAAGATAATATTCTTGCAGGGCTATCTGG
>TARA_B110000444_G_C18851562_1_pt1 | contig 13098 bp, 13 predicted proteins | sample TARA_B110000444 | Tara Oceans TARA_B110000444 (sample SAMEA4398370) | marine metagenome | biome: Polar Biome; feature: [SRF] surface water layer (ENVO:00010504); material: water (ENVO:00002006), including particulate matter (ENVO:01000060) such as... | depth 5 m | reverse complement strand
TCAGATTTTATTGTTGAAAGAGAGCCGTCAAGTGTATACGGTTATTTTATTTCAGACGATGGTAAAAAAGTAACTTTACTTGAGCGATATAACAATAGTCAAGATGGAATTCAACATGGAATTGATTTTATAAATGGCCCAAATTTTGACAAGTTTTTTAAAGTATTCGAAATTGAATCATTTATTACTCTTGGTAACCCAACTGATGAATTTAAAAAATGGACCTCTGAAAATGGTTTTATAATTGAATATAGAGAATCTATTGGTGGATATGTTAGAAGATGAAATGGTATATTTAATATAATTAATATTTATGCGCATATCAAATAAAATAAATACATCATTTATAAAGAAAAAAAGAAGTTTTAGTCTAGTCTCAATATCAATGGAGATTTTGCTTGTCACCCTAGGAATATTGATAGCTCTTGCCATTGACAATTGGAACACAAATAGACTTGAGCAAAATGAAATTCGGGAATATGTTGTTGAAATGCATAAGGAGTTTGAATCGGTTTTAAAATATCAGGATACAAAAATTGAAGTATTTGATTGGCAATTAGATAGGCTTTCAAGAATGATCAATATTTTGGGTAGTCAACAAAAAGATTCTATTAATGTTTTAAAAAACAACTTAGAGGTCATTACTCAGACCTATGGAGTTGAAGCTTATACACTTCCAGTTACTGAAGAGTTTATTAATCTAGATTATATTAATAAAATCAAGAATGATTCATTAAAGCAAGCACTTAAGAAATACGATCTAATTAAAAAAAGTGCTGAAGTTATTTGGGATTATGCACAAGCTCAATACGATAACAGAATAGAGCCCTTTCTAACTAAAAACTTAAATTATCCAGAGATTGCAGGAATTAATGGACTTGATGGTCTAAAAATCCCAAATAATTTAAAAACAAATTTTAATAAATTATACGACAGTCAGGAGCTTTTTAATATAATTGGATTTAAAATAGAAACAATTTCTATAGAAAAATATCGACTTGAAAAAGGAATATTGAGTTTTAAAAATATTAAAAGTCAGCTTTACAAAGAATTAGACAAGACTCATTAATCTATATGATATTTAATATTTATAAATTTATTTATTGATGAAAAGAATTATAAAAGTATTCGCCACAATCAGTTTATTCATTGCTTGCAACAATTCATCTGAAAACTTTAGTGAACAAACTTTATTAAGTCCTGAAACTGTTGAAGTTTATCTTTTAGATTCCTTGAATGATTCAAGAGGCTTTTGCATTGATATAGTGGGATCAAAAACTAACGCTGATATTGATAAGGGATTGCAAACACATTCATGCTATTCGTATCAAGGACAAATTTCTATAGATCAAGGTTTTGATCGAGTTAAAATAGATGAAAATGAATTTTATATTCCTTTTTTTAATGTTTGTATGGAGGCAGAAAAAATTGAAGATTTGTCAAATTTGAATTTAAAAACTTGTGATGGAAACGAAAAACAAAAGTTTATTCTTCAAAATGATGGCAAAATACAACCGTTGACTAATTTCAATCTCTGTTTAACAGTCTCTGATAGTTATAGAGAAGGTGGTGGGGGTAGTCCTGTTCACTTAATTCGTAATTTAAGTCTTCAATTTTGTAATGATACATCATCATCTTCTTCAAGACAAAAATGGGGTGTAAGAAAAAGCAAATGAATAAGTTCATGGTTCTTTTTTTGTTTTTGTCGATACAAGTTAAATCTCAAAAAGCTCAAAAAGGGTTTGTCAAATTAAATAAAGAAATACCCTCTATAGTTTTTGATCTTAGATATGGAACTTCAGAAAACTTTATAGGTAAACCCGTTGATGGATACTATTCAGAAACAGCTTTAGGCACTATTGAGCTTTCAATTGGCTTAAAAAAAGCTCAAAGTATCTTAAAGTCTTATGGTTTAGGAATTAAAATTTTTGATAGTTATCGTCCACAAACTGCTGTAAATCATTTTATCCGTTGGTCTAAAGTTACTTCGGATACAATTAATAAAATAAAATACTACCCTGAATTAAGCAAAAACTCTCTTTTTGACCTTGGATTTATTTCATCAAAGAGTGGACACAGCAGAGGAAGTACTGTTGACCTAACACTTATTTTCTTGAGTGGAAAGAATAAAGGAAAAGAAGTTGATATGGGAGGGGAGTGGGACTATTTTGGTGATTTGTCAAATTATAATTTTCAAGCATTATCCGATAATCAAAAACATAATAGAAAACTTTTACGTGAGATCTTAATTGCTTCTGGATTTATTCCTTACGAAAAAGAATGGTGGCACTTTACATTATTAAATGAACCTTTTCCTAATACTTATTTTGATTTTATTGTTAAATAAATATTTTTTGTATTTATATTATATCACTAATAGAAGAAGTTGAAGATATTATTTATATTCACAAAATATGAATCAACATAATGAAAAAGTTATTTCTTCTACCATTATTTGTTTCATTTGCTATTTCATGAAAAAATGTAGCTCATGAAACCTCAACGAACACCTTTAATCGTTATATTTATGAATATGTGACATATCACCTTACAGAAACTCCTGGTATTTTTAATTATATTTTTTTTCAAATTTTAAATTAGAAACTCTTCCTGCATCAAGTTCAAAACCCACAATTACTTTATTTTCTCTGTTAAAATGAATTAAACCATTATCTATGGTAAATTTATCAATGCCAAATTTTATAAGACCTTGTACTTTGTAATCTGCAATTTTAACTTTCAACTGTCCATCTTTAAGGATTACCAAGTAATTAAAATCCAACTCTTCACTGTAAAAATTTCCTGTATAATCTTGTAAATTACTGATAGATTGATTTAGTAAAAGCTTTTTTGATTTATTCTTATTGCTTTGTTCTGTATTCTCTTCTTTATTTTGAGGTTCTTCGGAAAATTCATTTTTAAGCATTATGTCCGCTATCTGAAGTGATTTGACTGTTGGACTTGAATCCCCTCTGTTCGCAAGTATAATTATAGAAGTTTTTTCCTCTGGGAATCGCATTAATTGAGCCCGATATCCAGCTAGTGATCCTGCGTGACTTACTGTTTTTAATCCCCTGTAAACTCCATTATTTAAAGCAAACGCATAACCACTGCTTTCGCCATTATTTAATAGACCTTCTTTGTGCATTTTATTGATAATCTTTTGCCCTCCTTTACCAAGTTTGTTATTATAAAAATTCTGATCCCATAAAAACAAGTCTTCTATATTAGAGTATACTCCTCCAGAACCAACAAGATCAAATCTCATGATTAAATTATCAAAACCTTCTTTGTTACTTCTCTTTTTATAACTAAACACCCTGTTTTTAATAAGATCTGTATTGTCGTCATAAAAAAGTGAATTTTTCATTCCTAAAGGCTCAAAAATATTCTCGTGTGCAAAAATTTTCAAGGACTGACCAGCTGCTTTTTCAATTATCATTGCAAGCATAAAATAACAAGAGTTACTATACAGATATTTTTCTCCTGGTGAGAAGTTTAATTCTTTTTGTTTTTTTATAAGTTCATAGACTTCATTTTTATCTGTTTTATCTAAATAGCTTCTACCTCTTAAATACATTAAAGTCAAATAGTCTCGAACACCACTGGTATGGTGAATAAAATGCCGAATAGTTAAAGGGCTATCGTATTCTGGAAAATCTGGCAAGTATTTTTGAATTTTATCATCAAGATTTAATTTTCCTTGTTCTTCAAGTAGTAATATACTAAATGTTACAAATTGTTTTGAAACTGAACCAATATAAAAAACTGAAGAAGATGTTATTTTTATATTATGCTCTAAGTCTCCAATTCCATATCCATTAGAATAAATAAGATTACCATCTTTAACAATTCCTAATGCAGCTCCTGGAGTGTCTGGTTTATTCCATTCTATGAAAATATCATCAATTGATTGACTTTCTTCAATTTGACCAAACGAACAAAAAACAATAGAGGAGTAGAGTAGTAGTGATGCAAAATAGTTCTTCATTAGAGTATGATTTTTTATATTTATAAAAATATGGAAATAAAAACAACCATCTTACAAAATGATTTAAGAGTTCTTTTAGGCATAATAATGATTTATATAGGTCTTGGACATTTAACTTTTAGTAGAATTGAATTTCAAGCACAGGTACCTACTTGGATAACTAGTAAAGAAAATTTAATGGATTTTGTGATTCTTGCATCCGGGATTGCAGAAATTATTTTTGGTGTTTTAATGGTCCTAGGTAGAAAATTAAAAGTAATGACCGGTATTAGTTTAGCAATTTTTTACATTTTAATTTTTCCAGGGAATATCAATCAATATGTAAACAATATAAATGCTTTTGGTTTAAATACAGATACCAGACGTCTATTACGTTTGTTTTTTCAGCCTGTATTGGTATTATGGGCTTTGTGGTCATCCGGAGGATTGTATTATTTAGTAAAGAGAATAAGAAATTAAGAAGAATTAGGCGCTTATTTGTATATGAATTATCATAAACGTAAATTTTTTAAAACTGAAAATCATAAATTTTTTCGAAAATTATGTTTTTATTATGAGATCAAGCCATTTCACAAACTATGATAATTATATTGATCCAATACCATCCAAATAATAGGTTATAGTTTATAAATCTAAAACCCTGAAAAAGATTATAAGGTATTTTGTTCACACAAATATATACTTGCTTTAAATCAGAGATTTTTAATTTATAAAATCTGAAAGTAGTTTGTGAAAATGATGTACTCCCTTTTCTCTAGTAGGAGAGAAGCGACCTGATTTATAAAATGAGGATTTAATTCCTTTTTGAACTCCTTCAACTACAAACTCATCCTCTCTTTCTACCTTATCTAAAATTGCTCCAGCACCATTACTTAATTTAGACTCATCATAAACATACGATTTAAAAGAAACTCTTGTTTGCTTAATCGATAGAGGTTTAACAATATTAACTGATAACCCCCAGGGATAAAAGTTAAACATAAGGTTTGGAAAAATCCAATAGTAATATGCTGCAACATTTTTACCATAATCAGGATGATTTTTGGGTAAATCAAAAACTTCTTCACTGGAGTCTGTATAGCCAATTTGAAGATTCATTTTATCATATACTACTGTTTCATATTCTCCATAGTCTAGTACATCGTTAAGATCATTATGAACAAACGGGATGTGGAATCCCTCTAAAAAATTATCACAATAAAGTGCCCAATTTGAATTAACTAGGTAATCCTTGCTTTTATTCTCATCTAACTTGAATTGATTAATGGGGAGAAAACCAATTCTTTCGTTCATAATTTTAATGGTGTCATTAATCTCAAATTTTGGATTAATCCCTGCAAATAAAAATGGACCTAACTTTTCTATCTTAAATTCATTTAAATGATCACAGGCTCTTGGAAAATCTTTTGTTTTTTGAAACTCTGGCATTGATTTAAATTTTCCATTTAAATCAAATTTTCTTCCATGATAGCCACATGTTAAACTCTTATACTTACCAGGATCACTAATTACGATGTTCCCCCTGTGGGTGCAGACATTAGAAAAACACTTTATTTCATCGTTATTATCTCTGACTAAAACCATGGGTTCACTCAAGAAATTATCCAACAATATGAATGGATAAGCACTTTCACTTAAAGGGATTAGGCTATTTTCATCTCCAACAAAATGCCAAGCTTTTAGAAAAATATTTTTTTTGACTTTTTTGAAAACCTTTTTACTTCTGTAAAAAGAGGATGGTAAGGTTTCAGCTTCTTCAATATTTGGGTTTATGTAGTATTTTTCCATTTTCTTTTAATTGTTTATTTCCTTTTCAACCAAAAATAAAAAGGAATACCAGTTAGTAACATAATAAAACCTAAGGTTACAGTTTCAATTCCACAACCAATTATTATCCAAATTGAAAAAATAAATGCTAAAAAAGAAATTATTAGTCTAAAATTATTGGTCTTTGATAAAAGAGCCAGACAAGCTGTGGAAAATAAATATGGAGTTATAACAGATAAAGTAGATAATTTAATCATGAAGGTGAAGGCTTCAACCAAAGTTTTAGAGAAGTTAAAAAGTAAAAGAAATGAGATTAAAATACTGGAGATTATAATTCCTGAAATAGGGGAGTTGTTACTGTTTCTCTTCCCAAATATCTTAGGAAACAACCTGTCAATAGAAGCTGACATTGGAATCTGTCCTTGAATAAGGATCCACCCATTTAAAGCACCCATGGTAGCGATAACCGCGCCAATAGCAACAATTTTTCTAGAAAAACTACCTGAAATTATTTCTGCAGCATCAGCAAAAGGAGCATTTGAATTAGCTAAATCATCAAGAGGTATTAATCCCATTATAGAGATAGTACTCATTAGATATATAATTATGGTAAATAATGTACCATAAATAGTAGCTTTTTTGATTGTTTGACTTGCATTATTAACTTTATCACTAGGTATAGTCGCACTTTCCATGCCTAAAAAGGCGAAAAAAGTTAAAGTTGTTGTTGCAGTTATAGCTTCAAAATCAGATTGATCTGAGGCATTAAAAGGATAAAAATTACCAAAATCAATATAAAATAAACCGATAAAGCCTATAATGACTATTGGGATAATTTTTAGTACAGTTGTAACAGTCTGAACAAGACCAATAGTGCTTATTTTTCTTGAATTTATCCATGTAAAAAACCAAATAAAAAATAATCCTGTACAAATTGATAACATTGGATTGGAGTTAAGTTCTGGAAATAATACACCTAAATATCCAAGTAATGCAACAGTAATAGCTGCATTTGTACACCAAATAGAAATCCAATATCCCCAAGCAACAAGAAATGCAGGTAAATCTCCAAATGATTTCCTTGTGTAATAATACGGTCCACCAGGATTTTTATTTGAAATTTTAGATAATTCTCCGAATACTAATGCTAATAAAATAGCACCTACAGATGAAAACAGCCAACCAATTATACTTATTGTACCATATATAGCTAAGGATGCAGGAAGTAAGAATATACCAGAGCCAACCATATTTCCAATAACTAGGGAAGTACTAGACCAAAATCCTAATTTATCATCCTTCATTGTATGATTTATGCTTAAATATAGTACTATTTATATGATATGAGCGATTCATTTAAATAGTCTATAATTTATATTATGTAAAATAGGATTTATTGTCTCATATATCATTACCCTCTTAAATAATATGTAAATTGTAAAAAAAAATTATGAAAATATCAAATATTTTAAAAGTAATTGGTTTATTATTAGTTGTATTGTTGTTTTGGGGTGCTTACGTTTCATTCATTAATCCCTCTAGTCCACGAGGATCTTCGAAATTAAATAAAGATACTTTGATCATGGAAGTCGATTATAGCAGACCTTTTAAAAAAGAAAGATTAATCTTTGGTGAATCTTCAGAAAAAGCTTTAGTTCCATTTAATAATTATTGGAGACTTGGTGCAAATTTTGCAACAACTTTTGAAACAAATGAATCAATTTCATTTGCAGGACGTATGATTGAGCCAGGTAAATATAGAATGTATGCTGTTCCATCTAAAGATTCATGGAAAATTACTTTAAATACTGATGCTGGTGCTTTTGGTTATATTGAACCAGACTATAATAATGATCTTATTTCAATTAACGTTTCATCAAAACAAATGACTGAAATGATTGAACAGTTAACCATTGATTTTATTGATGATAATCTTGGTACTGCTCTGAGAATTCGTTGGGATTCAACATTAGTTCTTATACCTTTAGATTAAATAAACAATTAATTGTTTTAATATGATTTGGATTACCCTAAAAAACTTAATCAAAACAGTTTTATTCATACTTATAGTTACTGCAATAACATATTTTTCAGTTTCCTATATACAAATAAAACATAATTTAATGGATATTGAGGATTATTCCCCCATCTCAACTTTAAATGTAAATGAAACATTATTAAAAAAATCTAAATATCCATTTATAGATGTTCATAATCATCAATTTGATATGCCAATAAAAAATCTTGATGATCTTGTCTCTGAAATGGATGGTTTAAATATGGCATTTATGGTAAATCTAAGTGGTTTTAGGGGATTATATTTAGAAAAATCTTTAAAAAACATTAATGAATTTGCCCCTACTCGATTTGGTTTATTCGTGAATATAGATTTTGAAAAAATTGATGAATCTGATTTTCAATCAAACACCACTAAAATAATTCAAGATGCCGTAAATGCTGGTGTTATAGGCTTAAAAGTTTACAAATCTTTGGGTTTGACAGATATGGATTCCAGTGGAAATAGGATTAAAGTTAATGATCCAAGATTAGATCCTATTTGGAGTCTATGTGGGAAGTTAAATATCCCGGTATTAATCCATAGTGGTGAACCCGAAGCATTCTGGCTAGATAAAGATAAATACAATGAAAGATGGCTCGAATTAAGACAAAAACCGAGTCGTTATCGTGGAGATTCATCTAAATATCCTTCATTTGAAACTATAATATCTGAACAACACGATATTTTTAGAAAACACCCTGGTACAACTTTTATAAATGCTCATATGGGATGGATGGCCAATGATCTAGATGCTTTATCTGATCATTTAGATAAGTATAAAAATGTTATGACTGAAATTGGTGCTGTTCTTGCCGAATTAGGGAGGCAGCCAAAAAGAGCTAGAAACTTTCTGATTAAATATAAAAACCGTATTCTTTTTGGAAAGGATTCTTACAATGTATCAGAATATTATACTTATTTTAGAGTATTAGAGACTGATGATGAATATTTTGACTATTACAGAAAGCGACATGCTCATTGGAAGATGTATGGTCTCTCTCTACCAGACTCAGTTTTAAAACCTTTGTATTTTGAGAATGCACTAAAACTTTTCCCTAACATAGATAAAAATCTTTTAAAATGATAATTGTTACTACTCCTGACATACCTAATTTAAATATTTCAAAAGTATACGGAATTGCACGTGGAAGTACAGTTAGAGCTCGAAATATTGGCTCTGATATATTTGCAGGTTTAAAAAATCTTATCGGTGGAGAAATTTCAGAGTACACAAAATTACAAGCAGATTCACGTGAGCAAGCTATAACTAGAATGAAAGAGGACGCAGTAAAAATGGGTGCTAATGCCATTGTTAATGTTAGAATATCCACTTCAATGGTTATGCAAGGTGCCTCTGAAATCTTAGCATATGGAACTGCTGTGACTGCTAAATAAAAATTTGATTTTGAAACTTTTAATCATAATTCCATTTATCTTTTATTCTTTATTAGCAATTTTAATAATTGTTCTAATTTTTAGGAGAGTAAATGATAAAAAAAATGAAAACTTTGAAAAAAGAGATAATTAATAATTTAATAGTTCAATTACCTTTTCGTTTAACCTTTGTTGTGGTAAATACTGTTTTTCAAGTTTTGCAGCAAACGGTATTGGTGTATTTAAAGATCCCACTCTCATTATTGGTCCATCAAGGTGTTCAAAACATTCTTCTGCTATTTGTGCAGAGATTTCTCCCATATAACCTCCAAACGTACTGTCTTCTTGAAGTAGAATAACTTTATTGCATTTTTTAACTATTTCAAAAACTGTAATTTTATCCCAAGGAACAAGTGTATTTAAATCAACTACGGATATTTTTTCATCAGGATATTTATTTGCTTCCTCAATAGCCCAATGTACTCCAAGACCGTAGGAGATTATAACAAGTTCAGTACCTTTTTTTCTTATTGAGGCTTTCCCAAATTCCAAAGAGTATTTTTCATTTGGAACAGATTCTTCAATAGACCGGTAAAGTTTTTTATGTTCAAAATATAATACTGGATTTGGATCTTCTATTGCCGTATGTAATAACCCTTTAGCCTCATAAGGAAAAGCGGGGTATACAACTTTAAGACCTGGAACTGTTGTAAACCAGGATTCGTTACTTTGTGAATGAAATGGACCCGCTCCTACTCCACCTCCACAAGGCATCCTAATAACAACATTGGCAGTTTGACCCCACCTGTAATAAGATTTTGCTAAAAGGTTAACTACAGGTGTAAAACCACTTGAAACAAAATCTGCAAATTGCATTTCAACAATTGATTTATGACCTTTGATTGCTAAGCCGTATGCTGTAGAAATAATTACTGATTCGCATATAGGTGTATTTCTAACTCGATCTTTTCCATACTTTTTTAAAAGACCTTCTGTTATTTTAAATACCCCTCCATATTCTGCAATATCCTGCCCCATAATAATCAGATCATCATTTAATTCCATTGCTTCATGATGCGTATCCGAAATGACGTCAACAAATCTTCTATTTACGCCTTCCTGTTTGGCTTTTACTTCTAATTTAATTGATGTTGGAGAGTATACCTCATCTATTTCATTTTTTATGTTTGATTCAACTTCTGAAGCATGATTTGCTATATCCCATTCTGACTTAATTTCATTATCTATATTAACATGTATTTTTTTTTTGATTTCCTCATTCAAAACACCTTCTTTAAACAAAAAGTTTTCATAATTATAAATAGGATCTTTAAGTTTCCATTCAGTCATAAGGTTTTCAGGAACATAAGAAGTTCCACTAGCTTCTTCATGACCTCTAATTCTAAAAGTTTTAAATTCAATTAGGACTGGTCTGGGATTTTTACGTTGACTTTTTAATATATTATCAACTTTTGAATAAACTTCTAATATATTATTACCATCAATAGTATAAGATTCCATTAAATAAGCTTTACCCCTTTCGGAGATGTCTTTTAAAACAAATTGTTCATTTGTCGGTGTAGATAAGCCATATCCATTATTTTCAACACAAAATAAAACAGGTAAACTCCATACAGAGGCAACATTTAAAGCTTCATGAAAATCCCCTTCACTTGTTCCACCTTCACCCGTGAATACTGCACAGACAGATTTATCTTTTCGTATTTTACTGGACAGGCTTATACCATTTGCAATACCAAACTGAGGTCCTAAATGAGATATCATTCCTACTATGTTGTAATCTTGAGTTCCAAAGTGAAAACTTCTATCTCTTCCTTTTGTAAAACCGGATGGTTTTCCTTGCCATTGACCGAATAGTTTTCTTAATTTAATATTTCTAGTGGTAAAAACTCCTAAGTTTCTATGCATAGGTAAGACATACTCATCATCTTTCAGAGCAGAGGTAACCCCAACCGAAATGGCTTCTTGACCAATTCCTCCAAACCATTTTGAAACTTTACCTTGTCTTAATAAAAGTAACATCTTTTCTTCTATTTTTCGTGGAAGAATTAATGAACTATATAGCTCAAGTAGCCTAGTTTTTGATATATTTTCTCTTAAAAAATTCATTTAAATTTGTGTAACATTTCAATTTATTAATAAAATTTATCCTATGTTATAAATGTATGAAACTTAACTATAATTTGTAATTTTCACTAAAATATTTTGATGTCAAAAAAGTCACTAAATAGTTTTGAATCCCTTAAGAATATTAATTTTGAAGATTTATCTCCTAATATTGAACCTCTTGAAGATATTTTGAATGATAATTTATTAAAATCTCAAAATTTAGAAGCACATTTTTCCAATAAAGGCAGAGCTGGAAAAATTGTTACAATAATTAAGGGGTTTGAGGGAGATATTATATCATTAAAATCTCTTGCTAAGAATATTAAGACTTCAATTGGAACGGGTGGATCCATTAAAAATAATGAAATAATAATTCAGGGAAATTTTAGAGATAAAATTATAAATTATTTAATTAAAAATGGTCACAAGGTTAAGCGTATAGGAGGTTAATTTACATCCCATAGTATTGACTTCCCTGTTTTAGTAATTAAATATTTATTTGTTTTACTAAAATGTTTATTTCCAAACCAATACCCCCTATTTGCTGATAATGGAGAAGGGTGTCCAGAAGTTAAAACCAAATGTTTTGATTTATCAATTAATTTAGATTTAATTTTAGAATGGTTACCCCAGAGCATAAAAACAATATTATTTTTATTTAATGATACTTCCTTAATGATATTATCTGTAAAAATTTCCCATCCTTTTTTTTGATGACTTCCTGGTTTATCTTTTTCAACTGTCAAAGTCGAGTTTAGTAATAAAACTCCTTGTTTCCCCCAACAATTTAAATCACCATGTTGAGGTTGAGATATTTTCAAATCATCTTTAATTTCTTTAAAAATATTAACTAGTGAAGGTGGGATTTTCTCTGTTTTATGAACTGAGAATGATAAGCCATTTGCTTGATTTTTTCCGTGGTAAGGATCTTGCCCAAGTATAATGACCTTTAAAGCAGATAAGGAACAAACTTTAAAAGCATTAAATATTAAATTTGAAGGAGGATAACAGATTTTATTTTGGTAATTATATTCAATATCCTCAACAAGGAATTGAAAGTATTTCTTTTTATTTTCATTTAGAATTATATTTTCCCATGAAGGATGTATATTCAGATCCACGATTTTGTTACTTTTGTTGTGGCTAATTTAATAAAATCAAATGGTCTATATCCCTACTAAAACTTTTGAAGATTTAGAGTTTACAGAAGTACTTATTCAAATATCTCAATTTGCCATCACTCCAATGGGAAAGGATAAAATTTTAAATACTGTTCCTATTGATGACAATCAAGATAAAATTAGATCCTTATTACTAACATCAGAATATAAATCATCTTTTGAAAATGAAAACAGGATTCCAAATCATGGTTTTGAATCTTTGGTAAACGCTTTTCAATTGTTAAAAATTGAAAATAGTGTTCTTGACATAGAATCTTTCAGAAATATTGCATCAACCTCGGATACAGTAAATAAATTATTAGTTTTTTTTAAAAAATTTAAAACGTATTACCCCAATTTATTTGATTTAGGAGGTAACATTGAAATTAATAAAGAAATTAAAAAGGAAGTTGATAATATTATTAATCGTTTTGGAGAGATTAACAACAATGCTTCTGAAAATTTATATTTATTAAGAAAAAAATCACAAGAAGTCAGAAGTCGAATAGGTCAATCGTTCAATAAATCCTTAAACCATTATAATAATCTAGAATTTTTAGATGAAATAAGAGAATCAGTTATTGACAATAAAAGAGTTCTTGCTGTTAAGGCTATGT
>TARA_B110000444_G_scaffold126148_1_pt1 | contig 13148 bp, 18 predicted proteins | sample TARA_B110000444 | Tara Oceans TARA_B110000444 (sample SAMEA4398370) | marine metagenome | biome: Polar Biome; feature: [SRF] surface water layer (ENVO:00010504); material: water (ENVO:00002006), including particulate matter (ENVO:01000060) such as... | depth 5 m | reverse complement strand
TAAAAGGTTTTCATAATCACACAAGGTTTGGAGTTTGATATCTGCCTCATAAAATGCTGTCTCAGCTTTTTCAAAACCATATGTGAAGAGTGCATACATTCCTAAAATTTTTGCACCAGCAATTTTAAGTGCTTCTACAGCATTTAGACTACTCATACCTGTGCTGATTAAATCCTCGATAACTACAAGTTCTTTTCCAGGTTCTAATACACCTTCAATTTGATTTTGTCTACCGTGTTTTTTTGGTTCAGGACGAACATAGATAAAGGGTGTTTCCAGTTGTTGAGCAATCAACATACCAAAACCAATGGCACCTGTTGCAACACCTGCAATAACAATATTGGCACCAAATTGTGTTCTAATTTCATGGGCTATACTTTTACTTAAAAAAGTTCTAACATCATGGTATGAAAGGGCTACACGATTATCACAATAAATTGGAGATTTCCATCCACTTGCCCATGTAAATGGATTTTCTGGATTCAATTTAATTGCATTAATTTGTAAAAGATATTCGGCAGTTTGCTGAGCAATATTTTGATTAAAGATCATAAACAAATGTATAAAGTTTTTTACAATCAGAAGCCATTATTTTTTACAACAGATTTAAAAAAAAACTCAGATGAAACACCTTTGTTTCATATCAAATTTACATCAGCTGAATCTATTATAAATGCATTTAAAAGCAAACGCGTTACAGGAGTTTATTTATATCATCGTGAGAAGGAAAAACTTCAAAATCATTTTCTTAAAAAATTTCCTTGTATTGAAGCTGCGGGTGGAATTGTGGAACATTCAAATGGTAGTTACCTGTTTATTTATCGAAATGATAAATGGGACCTTCCAAAAGGGAAGATTGAAAAAAGCGAGATTATTATTGATGCCGCCAAACGGGAAGTCATGGAGGAAACAGGTGTGACGGATTTGGTTGTTAATAAACCAATGCCTTCGACTTATCACATTTATAATGCAAAAGGAAAATTTAAGCTTAAAAAAACATATTGGTTTTTGATGAAGACCAATTTTAGTGCTTCTTTATCTCCTCAATTAGAAGAAAATATTCAAATGGCAGTTTGGAAATCCAAAAGTGAGTTTCCCAGACTCATGAAAAATGCCTACGAAAACATTAAAATTCTTTTAGAAAACATTGATTAAATTATTTTTTTACGGCTTTAGGAACTAAAGAATAATAATCTCCATTGTGACTCATTATTTCCCTTACAATTCCACTACTGATATAAGAGTGATCTGCAGCTGTTAAAAGAAAAACGGTATCAATACCTGAAAGTCTTCCGTTTACTTGTGCGATATTTTTTTCAAATTCAAAATCAGCAGGATTTCTTAATCCTCTTAATATCGCAGTAGCCTTATGCTTTAAACAAAAATTGACAGTAAGTCCGTTATAAGAATCAACGCTTATTTTAGGTTCATTATTAAAAGTATTTGTAATGAAGTCAATGCGTTCTTGTAATGAAAACATATATTTTTTATCATTATTTTCTCCCACAGCAATGATCAAAGAATCACAAAGTGGAAGCGCTCTTTCAATAATATCTTGATGTCCTAGTGTAATAGGGTCAAAAGAACCGGGAAAAACATATTTTTTCATTTGTTTAATTTTTATGTAAGACCTGTAATAAAAGTAGATTATAAAAATCCGAAATTTCGATTCCCATTGCAATAACTTGTTGCGGTATGATACTATCGTTTGTTAATCCAGGAACAGTGTTTATCTCCAATAAATGCGGCTCACCATTCACAAATATAAATTCACTTCTAACCACACCTTTTAATTCTAGTTTATGGTAAATTTCTTTAGAATATTTTTCAACTTTCTCTTTCCATTCTAATGGAATTTGTGCCGGAGTAATCTCTTGTGATTCACCTTCATATTTTGCAGCATAATCAAAGAATTCATTTTCAGTAATGATTTCAGTTATTGGTAAAACATGAATTTTACCCTCAAATGCTGCAACTCCAACCGAAACCTCTCTCCCTTCTAAAGCACTTTCAATGATCACTTGAGAATCTTCTTCAAAGGCTTTTTGAATCGAAGGCAAGAGCTCAGATTTTTTTTTGACTTTAAATACACCAAAACTACTTCCAGCTCTGTTCGCTTTGACAAAGCATGGAAGTCCTACTGTTTTATCAATATCCTCCAGGTCAATAGTTTGACGACTGTCAATTGAATAATGCTTGGCGGTAGGAATGTTTAATTCTCTCAAAACCGATAGGCAGTCTCTTTTATTGTATGTCAATCCAGAAACATAACTGTCACAACTAGAAAAAGGAATATTTATTAGTTCCCAAAGTGCAGCAAGCTGTCCGTTTTCTCCCGGTGCTCCATGTATAACATTGAAGATTATTTCAAGATCAATCTTTGTTTTATCACAATATAGTGAAAAGTCTCCTTTAGATACTGAGTAATGATTTTCTTCATCATCAGTAGCTGTCCAGCTGAAAGAATTTATTCTTATTAAAAAAACCTCCCATATTGAGCGATCTAAATTGTCAAAAACAGTTTTTCCACTTTGAATTGAAATATCAAATTCAGAAGTAAATCCTCCGCAAACAACTCCAAGCTTTTTCTTCTCCATTATTTTTGGATATAATACAAATGTAAATCATTTCAAAGCAATCGAAAAGCCAACGTTTTATTATCTTAGCCCTGAAATTAACTACATGCAATTTTTACGTTTTTTATTTAGTAAAATGTTTATGAAGCAATTGCTATACATAGGCTTGACTATGGTATTAGTTTTTATGGGCATTTCTGAGGGCCTCAAGGTCATTACAAATCACAATGAATATCAAAAGGTTCCAAATTTAAAAGGAGTACCCCTTTACTCAATTCCAGATATAATGGTTGAACAAAACCTACGTTTTGAGATAATTGATTCAACAAAATTTGTCACAACTTTACCCCCTCTATCTATTATTTCTCATCTGCCAGCTGCTAATAGTGAAGTTAAGAAGAACAGAAAGATTTATCTTACTGTTAACCCATCTGGATACAGAGAAATAACTGTTCCCAACTTGATTCAAATCACCAAGCGCAATGCAGAATCCATACTGAAAGCTGTTGGCTTTAATTTGGGTAGAATCTCATACAAAGATAATATTGGAAAAGGGATGGTTTTGGAAATCCAATACCAAGGAAAGAGAATTGAACCTGGAATTTTACTTCCAAAAACCTCAGCAATCGATTTAGTATTAGGCAATGGAAAACGATAATAGTCCTTTAGAAGAGGAAATTAAACTTTCCGATACACTTCACGAACATCATGGGTTTAAAGCTGATCCTGGTCAATCTCCATTACGAGTGGACAAATTTTTAATGTCTCGAGTTGAAAATGTAACTCGAAATAAAATTCAGCAAGCAGCAAAGGCAGGGAGTATTTTTGTTAATGAAAAAGAAGTAAAATCGAATTATAAAGTAAAGGGTGGTGATCAGGTAAAAGTTCTTTTTGCACATCCTCCTTATGAAAGTTTATTAGTTCCAGAAGATATTGCATTGGATGTCGTATTTGAAGATGATGCCCTGGTTGTTGTAAATAAACCTGCAGGCCTTGTGGTTCATCCAGGGCACGGAAATTATTCAGGAACCTTATTAAATGGTCTACTGTATCATTTTGATCAATTACCTAAAAACTCAAATGAACGTCCTGGTTTGGTTCATCGAATTGATAAAGATACAAGTGGACTTTTGGTGGTCGCAAAAACTGAAAAGGCAATGACCAATTTAGCAAAACAATTTTTTGATAAAAGTTCGGAGCGAAAGTATTTGGCTTTGGTATGGGGAGACATCAAAGAAGACGAAGGGAAAATAGAAGGTGCCATTGGTCGTCACCCTAAAAATCGTCTTCAAATGACAGTTTTTGAAGATAATTCTCAAGGTAAAGAAGCAAGAACACATTTTAAAGTTATAGAACGCTTTGGTTATGTAACCCTTATAGAGTGTAAACTTGAGACTGGTAGAACCCATCAAATAAGAGCGCACCTTAAATTTATAGGACACACTCTTTTTAACGATGCCCGTTATGGAGGGGATAAAATTCTTAAAGGAACAAGTTTTACCAAATACAAACAGTTTGTAGAAAACTGTTTTACTTTACTGCCACGTCAGGCATTACACGCCCAAACACTTGGATTTATTCACCCTTCAAGTGGAGAAAAAATGTCGTTTAAAACTAAATTACCCGATGATTTTAAAGCAGCATTAGAAAAGTGGCGGCAATATGCCCAACATAAAAATTTATAATAGAGGTATTTTCAAGCTTTGATTCTTTCGATTTGTAATAAATTATAAATCCTTGTATTTTTGATAAAAATAGTAGTATGAAAATGGTCATCTCACCTGCGAAGTCTTTGCAATTTGACAAGCAACTTCCTACAACAGTTCAAACGCAACCTCATTTTGGAGAAGAGGCAAAAAAAATAAATGTTTTACTCAAAAAAAAATCACCTAAAGAGTTAAGTGAATTAATGAGTATTTCAGATAAGTTAGCTGAATTGAATTGGGAACGAAATCAAGTTTTTCAAACCCCTGAATCCAAAATCACAGCGCGAGCTGCTGTTTTTGCTTTTAATGGCGATGTTTATCAAGGTTTGGATGCCTATACATTTGATAAAAAGAAGATTGATCAAATGCAAAATCAATTGCGTATTTTATCTGGATTGTATGGTCTTTTAAAGCCTTTAGACATCATTAAGCCTCACAGACTAGAAATGGGAACAACTTTTGGAGTTGGAAATAATAAAAATTTATATTCTTTTTGGAAAGATAAAATCACCAAGCAACTCAATGCAGAGATGGAACCGGATGAACTTTTTATTAATCTTGCAAGTAATGAATATTTTAGCGCTATCGATGTTAAAGAATTAAATGTAGAAATCGTCAGTCCTATTTTTAAAGACTTTAAAAATGGAAAGTTAAAAATCATTTCCTTTTTTGCTAAAAAAGCAAGAGGAATGATGGCGCGTCATTTAATTAAAGAAAACGCTTCTACATTGGAGGATATTCTCTCTTTTAGTTCAGGTGGTTATTCATACAGTGAAATTGAATCTAGAGATACTTTAAGTCCAGTCTTTGTTCGTTAGAATTGTATTATCATACTTATGAACCTGACGAATCACTAAATTATTTTTAGAACGATTTTAATCCTTTTGCAATCCCTAAAATATTTTCTTCACGATATCGAGCTAAAAAAGTAAGACTTAAATGATTACTACCTTCAAGGTTTTGAGTAGATAAAAGCGACTTTAAATTTAATTCTAAATATCTTTTTAACATAGGTATTGCAATTGGGGCATAGCTGTAATGCCAAGGCTCGTAGTAAAAGCCTTTTCGATTAATATCATCAGTGTAGGGTCTTATAAAACCATAGTTCACTGCATTTTCTTCCAGCCATTTTCTCATCTTAACATAGGGACCCTTACCATGAAATTTTTCTGTTAACAATAAGTCCCCATCTTTTATTTTTGATCCATCAATAAGGTCAACATCGGTTCCCCAATGATGTCTAGAAGTACCAGGAAGTGTTGAATATTCAATAATTTTGTCGATATTCTCTTCTGGGATCAGTCCCTTTTTTTGGTTGGCTAGATATTTTCTATTCCAAATCCTTTTTTGGCGATCAAAAGACCTATAGGCTGAAACTATTTCTATTTCTATACCCTCTTTAAAAGCTGCTCTTTGCATTTCTTTAAAGGCAAACCCAGCCTTTTTTAGAAGAGGTAAATCAGTGGAGTAAAGTTTAGGATTTCCTTTCCCAAGCAAGATGGAAATCGGATAATCTTTATTCTGGTAAGATTCTGACCAAATTGATACACCAATAATACTGAGGCTAGTTTTGAGAAAGTTTTTACGATTCATAGTCCATTATTTTAATAAAGCGTTGATGTAATCCAATTGGGTTAATGTCAAAAGGTGTCCCTATTGGAGTAAATCCATTTGCTGTGTAAAGTGTGTTTGCTGCAACTCGCGCATTTAGCCATATATGCTCAGGTTTATATTTTTTGCTAAGAATTAAAAAAGCTTTTTGAATGAGTTGAGACGCGAGACTTTTTCGTTGAAAATCTTGATGTACTGCGATTGCTCTAAATTGAATTCCGCGAAATTTTTCATATTTAGGGCATGAAGAAGGCATTGCACTTAACACTCCAATAAGTTGGTCCTTTTTATAAGCTCCTAAATGAAGACTTAGCTTGTCTTCATCCAATTCTAAACGACACGAATTCAGGGGCTGCCCTTTTCTAAGTAAAGGATGCCTTAGTTCGAAGGTTTGATCCGCTCTAATTTTTTTAATAGATACTTTCATTATCAAAAAATTAACACCTTTATAGGAATACTATTTCAAAGGAAAACTATCTTTATAGGATGAAAAATACAGCTTTTTTATGTCTTTCTCTTTTTGTGACCACTTTTGTTTTTGCTCAAGTACGAAATCCAATTAAAGGTAAACTTCTTTATAAAAATATTAATGTTGTTGCTGCAAATGTTGTTAATAATACTGACCAAACCAATACCATTACTGATGAAGATGGTGAGTTTGAAATTGATGTAGCCCTTGGTGATGAAATTATTTTTTCTTCACTCCAGTTTAGGATCAGAAGTGTGGTTATTACCGAAGAAATTATAAAAAAAAATAGATTAGTTATTACGGTTAATGAAAATATTAATGAACTGAAGGAAGTTGTGGTAACCTCAGATGATATAGAAAAGTTTTTGGATTTAAAAGAAGAGGAATTTAAAGGATTTGATTATGAAACGGATAAATCATCACAAATAAACAATAGACTAACAGATGATCGATTAGTAACCAATGGAATTGATTTTGTCAATATTGCTAAATTAATTGGAAAAGTGTTTTCAGGAAAAACTAATGAAGAGCAAATGAAATTAAAACCGAGTGAAATTTTACCTTATGTTTTTGATTCTGTGTTTTTCGAGAAAGATTTAAGCTTGGAAACAGATCAAGTTGTTGGATATTTAGAATACATAGATTCACAAATGAAATCAAGTGAGTTGCTCAAACAGACCAAACAATTTCAATTGATAGATTATTTAATTAATAAAAGCAGAAAGTATAAAGAGATTCTAGCACAATAACTACAAAAAATGCAATTCCTTGTTTTAGCATTAAATTTTATTTTAGTTTGGACAATTTCACCTCAATTATCGATTCATAAATTTTATGTGAGTACTACTGAGATTGAACTAAAAAAGGAAAGTAAAACTTTACAAATCACTGCCAAGCTTTTTATCGATGATCTTGAATTACTTTTACAACAGACAGATAAATCTCTTAGATTAGATAAGGATTCCAATGTAAAATTAATTGATAGTTTACTGAAAAATGAATTGAAAAAAGGCTTTAAAATTTCTGCTAAAAATAATTTTTTAGAATATACTTTTTTAGGGAAGGAATATAAAAATGATATAACGTTTTGTTATTTAGAACTTAAACTCGAAAATATTCCTGAATTATTAAACATCCAAAACACCCTGTTTTTTAATATCTTTGAGAAACAACAAAATATAATTCATTTCAAATCATCAGGAATTAGAGAAAGTTTTTTGCTTCATTCCAATAAGCATTCTGTAACAATTGAATTAAAGAAATAAAACATTACTTAAGTCTTAATTGAAAAATATTAAACAACAAATGGAAAGTTTTAAAAGAAATCCTTTAGTGTATTTTATATCGGCCTTTATTTTTACAATTGCTCTTTCAGCTCAGGTTAAACAGGGACATACCAACAATAGTAAATTTAAACAATTGTATGATCAATTTGCAGATCCCAATCGTTATCACAATGCCTCTGGAGCACCTGGTGTTGATTATTATCAACAAAAAGTAGATTATGAAATGAATATTGAGTTGGATGATGCTAATTCTAAACTTTACGGAGAAGAAATAATTACTTACACAAATAATTCACCAGATCAGCTTCCGTATTTATGGTTACAATTAGACCAGAATATTCGTAAAAATAATGCACCAGCATTGGAGAAAAATGGTTCAGGAAATTCAGTAACTGTTCGTCCCAGTAGCTTTGTAAGTGACTTTATGAATGATCCTTTTGACGGAGGATTCAATATAGATTGGGTCCAAGACTCTAGTGGGAAAGAATTAAAATATAAAATAAACCAAACCATGATGCGTGTTGATTTACCCGAATCAATTGCCCCTGGAGCTACCTATGTTTTTAAAATAAAATGGTGGTATAACATTAACGATCACGTTGAAAAAAGGGGTCGTTCGGGATTTGAATTTTTTCCAAAAGACGGAAACAAAGCCTATGTTATTGCGCAATTCTTCCCCAGACTTTGTGTATATAACGACGTTGAAGGTTGGCAAAATTATCAGTTTTGGGGCAATGGTGAATTTGCTTTAGAATTTGGAGATTATAAAGTAAATATTACAGTTCCTTCTGATCATATTTTAGAGGCTACAGGAAGTCTTCAAAACCCCAAAGAGGTTTTAAGTCGTGAAGAATTTAGACGTTTTCAAGATTCGTTTAATAGCTTTGATAAGCCTGTTATTATTGTAACTCAAGAAGAAGCTACTATTAAAGAATCTGATTTTTCATCTAAAAAAAGTACATGGAAGTTTGAAGCTATAAATGTTAGAGATTTTGGATTTGCTACCTCAAGAAAGTTTATATGGGAAAGACAAGCGATTCAAGTAGGTTCAAAAAAGGTTATGGCAGTTTCATTGTACCCTAAAGAAGGAAATCCATTATGGGAAGAATATTCTACTAAGGCAGTGCTTCAAACTCTAAAGTCATATTCAAAATTCACTTTTGATTATCCTTACCCCAAAGCAGTTTCAGTTCATGCTAAAAATCAAGGAATGGAATATCCAATGATTTGCTGGAATTATGGACGTCCTGATGAAGATGGATCTTATTCTGACCGCACAAAATTTGGAATGATTAGCGTTATTATTCATGAAGTAGGGCATAACTATTTCCCAATGATTGTAAATTCAGATGAACGTCAGTGGGGATGGATGGATGAGGGATTAGATACATTTATGCAATACCTTAGTGAACAAGAATTTGGTGAGAGCTACCCTGAGTCAATCGGCGCTTTTGAGAAGTACCCTTCACGAAGAGGAGATCCTCAGAAGATTGTTCCATATATGGCGGGAGAGCAGAGTTTTATTTCTCCGATTATGTCCAATCCAGAAAATGTTTTTCAGTTGGGACCAAATGCCTACGCAAAACCCGCTACAGCTCTAAATATACTTCGTGAAACAGTTATGGGCCGAGAAACTTTTGATCATGCTTTTAAAACCTATTCTCAACGATGGATGTTTAAACATCCAACACCAGAAGACTTCTTTAGAAGCATGGAAGATGCTTCAGCAGTTGACTTAGATTGGTTTTGGAGAGGCTGGTTTTATTCAACTGACGTAGTCGATATAGGAGTTAAAAATGTAAAGAAATATTATTTCTCAGACGAACCCGATTTAGAAGCAAAAGAGCGTTTAGAGACCTATGGTTATGATTTAGAAAACTTACCTGAAATGATTTTTAAAATAGACGAAGACAGTGAGTCTTTTGATCCTAAAATGGCGAGTCAAAATATGATTGATAATTCTAAAATTTTAAAAGACTACATGAAAGCCGAAGGATTAAATTCCACTAAACTTCCAAAATATTTTTACGAAGTTGAGTTTGAAAAGCCTGGCGGATTGGTAATGCCTTTAATAGTTGACTATAGTTATGCAGATGGTACTATAGAACGCGTTACTTATCCCGTTCAATTGTGGAGGAAAAACGATAATAGTGTAAGGAAAATTATAGCGTCAGATAAAGAATTAACTGGAGTTACTGTAGATCCAGATTTAGAAACTGCCGATGTAAACTTGGACAATAATAGTTGGCCAAAAAATGAAATACCATCTGATTTTGAAAAATTCAAAGAAAAAATTAAAGGATAGTTTTAGAAGAATTACTCAATACAATCAATATTCAGTAGTTCTTTTTTAGAATCCTTCTATATTTGTTTAAAATATCATAAATGTTTTTATTTATTAGCGGGGCAGAGATTGTATTCGTTTTTTTTATTGTCTTACTTGTATTTGGAGCTGATAAAATACCATCCATAGCTAGAACTTTGGCAAAAGGAATGACCCAGGTTCGAAGAGCCACCAATGATATAAAAACTGAAATACAAAAAACGGTAGATGTTGATGTCGAAAACCCTACTAAATCCATCACAAAAAATATTAAAGAGGAGGTCGATAAAGTAAAAAATGATTTTTCTAATCTAGAAGACTCAATCCGAAGAGATCTTTAACGCACCCAACTCAAGGTTAAGCCATCTCTTAAGGGTAACAAAACTGACTTTATCCTTGGATCATTTTTTAATTTTTCATTGTACTGTTGGAGCGCGATCGTACTTTGATCTTGAACATCTGCTTTTTCCATTACTTTTCCACTCCACATTACGTTATCTGAAATGATTAATCCACCTTTTTTCATTTTAGGTAAAAGCATTTCAAAATAGGCTAAGTAATTTATTTTATCTGCATCAATAAAAGCTAAATCAAAAGAGTCTGAAAGTTTTGGTAATACATCTAAAGCAGCTCCTAAATGATTTTTAATTTGATTTTTAAAAACACTTTTTTTAAAAAAATATTCTTGAATATTTACGAGCTCTTCATTATTATCAATTGTATGAATAATTCCGTTTTCTTTCAGGCCCTCTGCTAAACAAAGTGTTGCATATCCTGTATAAGTTCCAATTTCTATTATATTTTGCGGATTGATTAAATTTGAAATTAAACTTAGCAAACGGCCTTGAAGGGGTCCACTAAGCATACGTGGGTGTAATATTTTTTGATGGGTCTCTCGCTCTAGATCAACAAGGATTTTAGGGATTGGCTCACTGTGGTTTAAAGCATAGTTAATCCATTTATCGCTCAGGGCTTCTGTGAATTCTGGATTATTCATTTTTAGGGCGAGCATAAGGAAAACGTTCTTTCAGTTTTGGAACTGCATATCCATCTAAACCATTTATTGAAACCACACCCCCCAAATCCAGCTGAACCCATTTGTCTTCAAGTAACATGGATTCTTTAATGTAGAGGTCTTCTATGCTCCCCACAATTAAAAGCGTATCATTTTCTTTAATCTTATATTCACTTATATATTTACAAGCCATTTGAATAGGTGAATCCTTAACAAAAGGGGCTAAAAAAGTTCCCTTTTTTTCAACTTCAAGGTGGGTTTTATCAAATTCAGAGATTGACTCGGGGTAACTGGCAGAGGTGTGGTGGGCATCTTCAATCTGATTTTCGTGAATTGCATTCAGTGTAAAAACTCCAGTAGACTTCATGTTGGCATGCGAATGACGGGGAACTGAAGTGGGGCGTAAAATCATTCCTATCAAGGCTGGATTACTTCCAAGATGAACTAAAGAACTAAAGACAGCTAAATTTTCATTTCCTTCACCAGAAATAGTTCCTACCAGTTGCGCTGATTTATATCCTGTTGCACTATTGATAAGATTTAATCTATGAATTTTGGGTAGTTCATCAATATCTTTTTGACTAAAATGGCGCATATTTTTTTTGCAAATATAAGGAAGACGTGGCTCTATTTTTCATTCATTTTTTTATCAAAACGAAGAACAGCTAAAATTATAGCCGTTACAACTACTACTAAAGAACCAATAAAAAGATAATGATCTGGAATTTGATTGCTGGCCAAAAAACCTTGAAGTATTTCGCCATCTAGGATGGCAATAAAAATTCCTACTGGAATTAAAAGGAAAACAAATTTGAATTTATTTATTAGCGAATTCATATTTAAAGGTTTAATGCCACTAAAATAGAAAGAGATTTTATAATTTTAAGTAACAATTATAAATTTCCTGATATGTCACATTTTTTACTATTAATCTCATATGTTATGTTAAACAGTATTCAGCCCTTATCCGTTGAGGGTGTTTGGATTACTCAAGACGATGAATCAGGACAGAAAAAGTCAGAGGTATTGCTTTACCAAGAAAACGGGAAGTTATATGGCAAAATTCTTAAATTACTTTTGCCAGCAGATAAAGGTAAATTATGTAAGGAGTGTGAGGGAGATAACCAAAACAAGCCTATTGAGGGACTTATAATAGTAAACGATCTTATATTTGAAGATGAAAGCTGGGAGGATGGAACTATACTGGATCCTAAGTCTGGTAAAGTTTATGATTGCTATCTTACTTTGGAAGATGAAAATAATTTAAAAGTCAGAGGGTTTTTAGGGTTTTCAATTTTGGGTCGGACTCAAAAGTGGACAAGAAAAAATTAATTGATTTATAGCTTTTCTATTCATATAATTTGACTTTACTTCACACGCTCACTAATCTAAAAAGTTGTACTTTTAAATAAATATCTTTAAATATGGATAAGATCTTACTTGCCGCCCAATTGATTGTCGCCTTTTCAGTACTCTATGTTTGGATATTTAGATTTGAAAATATCATTATAGAATTTAAGCAATACGGTCTTTCTGATTTGATCCGAAATATAGTTGGTGCGTCTAAGATTTCTCTATCAGCATTATTAATTGCTGGTATTTTTTATCCTGGCTTAATTTTGTTTTCATCCTTGTCTATGGCCTTTTTTATGTTCTGCGCCCAATTGGCTCATATTAAAGTAAAAAATCCTTGGGTTAAATTTATACCCAGCTTAATCTTTTTGATTTTATCCTTATTAATTGCAGCGATCAATATGGGTTTACTTTAATCCATGATTCTTAACATTATACTGAGTCTTTTTTCAGGAATATCTTTTATCTTTTATGGAGTCGCCTCATTTCGATCTAGAAGAATGAAAGCAGAATTTGAACGTTGGGGATACTCAAATCATCGTTTTACGATCGGAAGTTTTCAAATTTTAGGAGGCCTTGGTTTACTTCTAGGTTTGTTTTTTCCTATTTTACTTTTGATTTCTTCACTTGCCCTGATGTTGATGATGTTAGTAGCAATTTTAGTTCGTATCAGAATAAACGATGAGTTTCAAAAAATTATACCTGCTATTTTTTATTCCATAACCAATGGTATAATACTATATCTTACAATTAAAATCAACTTTTAAATACCGCCTGTATTTTATTTATAGCTTGATAAATTTAAAGGC
>TARA_B110000444_G_C18851568_1_pt1 | contig 13170 bp, 9 predicted proteins | sample TARA_B110000444 | Tara Oceans TARA_B110000444 (sample SAMEA4398370) | marine metagenome | biome: Polar Biome; feature: [SRF] surface water layer (ENVO:00010504); material: water (ENVO:00002006), including particulate matter (ENVO:01000060) such as... | depth 5 m | reverse complement strand
AGAATCTACTTCAGGAGCAGAATCTACTTCAGGAGCAGAATCTACTTTAGGAGTAGCATTAGAAGAATTTGTTTCACTTACACTTTTTTCAAGTGCATCTTTTTCACTTTTCCTTTCAGATAAACCTTCTGAAATAGACTTAGTGACAAGATCAAGAATTTTTTCTATTGATTTTGAAGCATCATCATTGGCTGGAATCACAAAATCAACTTCTCTAGGATCAGAGTTAGTGTCAACCATTGCGAAAATTGGAATATTTAGTTTTTGAGCTTCTTTTATTGCGATATTTTCTCTCTTTATATCAACTACAAATAATGCTCCTGGTAATCGAGTCATATCAGTTATGGAACCTAGATTCTTTTCTAATTTAGCTCTCATACGAGAAACTTGAAGTTTTTCTTTTTTTGAAAGAGTTTCAAAAGTTCCGTCTTTCTTCATTCTGTCGACGGTAGCCATTTTTTTTACTGCTTTACGAATCGTAACAAAATTGGTCAACATACCACCTGGCCACCTCTCAGTTATATAGGGCATATTGATATTTTTCACTTTCTCAGCAACAATATCTTTTGCTTGCTTCTTTGTTGCTACAAAAAGTATTTTTCGTCCTGAAACTGCTATTTTTTTTAATGCTGCCTGTGCTTCTTCAATTTTAGCAGCAGTTTTGTATAAATTTATTATATGAATCCCATTGCGTTCCATATAAATGTATGGAGCCATATTTGGATCCCATTTTCTTGTAAGGTGACCAAAATGAACTCCTGCGTTCAATAGATCTTTAACTTCTGTTTGTGCCATAATTTTTAGTTTACGTTCTCTGGTGTAGTAGCAATAGAAATTATCTATTTAGATGCTAAACTAATTGTCGTTTTTGTAAAAACAATTTTGATTAATGATATAAATGAATTTTCCCCAAAGGATATTTGAATTTATCGTTTTGAGAATTGGAATTTTTTTCTAGCCTTCTTTTGACCGAACTTTTTACGTTCAACCATACGTGGATCACGAGTTAATAATCCTTCTGGCTTTAGAGCTATTCGATGTTCTTCGTCAATTTTACATAAAGCTCTAGATATAGCTAGTCTAACCGCTTCTGTTTGACCAGTTATTCCTCCTCCCTTTACAGTAACTTTTAAATCGTATGATCCTTCGGTTTCAGTAAGAGAAAAAGGTTGAATAATTTTATATTGAAGAGTAGCAGTAGTAAAATAGTCAGTATAATTTTTTTTATTTACCGTAATATTCCCTTTACCTTTAGAGAGAAAAATACGAGCAACTGAGGTTTTACGACGACCAATTGTGTGGATTACTTCCATTATAGTAGATCATTTAGATTAATAGTAGTAGGGCTTTGGCCTTCTTGTTGGTGTTGATCACCTGAATAAACTCTTAAGTTACGGAATAAATCTGCCCCTAATTTATTTTTAGGTAGCATCCCTTTTACCGATTTTTCAACTAATCGAGTGTTATTTTTTTTATGAACTTGTTCTGCTGACAAAGATCTTTGTCCTCCAGGGTAACCTGTGTGACGAATATATTGTTTTTGCTTCCACTTCTGCCCAGTAAGAACAACTTTATCAGCATTTATAACTATTACATTGTCACCACAATCTACATGTGGAGTGAAATTTGGTTTGTGCTTCCCTCTAAGTAGAGAGGCAACTGCAGATGCGGCTCTTCCGAGAGGAGTTCCTTCGGCATCAACTAACAACCATTTTTTATCAACAGTTTTGGAGTTAGCAGAAACAGTTTTGTAGCTTAATGTATTCACTATTTTTTGTTTTTAAGAAAGCATTTATATGCTTTTGGGTTGCAAATGTACTATTTAGTAATCAATATTCAAACTGATTACCAAATTTTAATACCATCAATATCATATCTAAATTCATACCAAAAAATCCTTTCATTCAAAACCAGTATTAAATTATTCATACTTTAAGTATTATAAAATTTCGGAAAAACAGATTCGTTATTGAAATTTGATACCTTAGTTTAAAATCCTTAGAACTTACACAATGAAAAATTTTTTTCTGATAAGTCTTTTATCACTTTATTTAATTTGTTTAAATGCACAAGATTTAAAATCTCCAAATAATGAAATTGAATTAAACTCTAATTTGGATAAGGATGGCAGATTAAACTATTCAGTTAACTATAAAAGTATACCAGTAATTCTTGAAAGTGGTTTAGGCTTTATTTTAAAGAATGAAGATGATTTATTTTCAGGATTCAAAATAAATAAAATTATATATTCATCAAAAGACGATGAATGGAATCCAGTCTGGGGAGAAGAAAGTAAGATTAGAAATAATTACAATGAGATGCTTTTAGAATTAGAACAAGTGACTTCTGAAAGAAAAATGAATATTAGATTTCGAGTTTTTAACAATTCCATTGGATTTAGATATGAATTTCCTGCACAAAACAACTTGGGCTCATTCATTATAACTGATGAAAAAACTGAATTTGCAATGACAGCAGATCACAGTGCTTTATGGATTCCAGGAGATTATGATACCCAAGAATACAACTACATTGAGTCTAAGCTTTCGGAAATAAAAAATAAGTCTATTGATTTTAGGGAGTCAAATGTGTCTTCATATAGATTTTCTGATTGGGGTGTTCAAACTGCCTTGATGATGAAGACAAAAAAAGGATTATATATAAACATTCATGAAGCTGCTTTAATAGAGTATTCGGCGATGCATTTAAAATTCAATCCATCTAATATGGTATTTGAGTCGCAACTTACTCCTGATAGTTATGGAAATATGGCTTATATGAATCCTCCTCATAACACCCCTTGGAGGACAGTAATAGTCAGTGATGATGCTCGTGATATTTTGGCAAATAGAATTACATATAATTTAAATGAACCCTCATTAATTGAGGATACATCTTGGATCAAACCCATTAAATACATTGGAGTTTGGTGGGAGATGATAACTGGTCAAAGTTCTTGGTGGTATACTAATGATTTGTCATCAATAAGAATAAATGAAACTGATTATAGTAAATTAAAGTCAAATAATACTCACGCAGCTAATAATAACAAAGTCATGAGATATATTGATTTTGCTTCAGAGCACGGATTTGACGCATTATTGGTTGAGGGTTGGAATATTGGATGGGAAGATTGGTTTGACAAGAAAAAAGATTATGTTTTTGATTTTCTCACTCCGTATCCAGATTTTGATATTGAAAAATTAAACAAATATGCTATTTCAAAAGGAATAAGTCTTATGATGCACCACGAAACATCTGGAGCAATAAGAAATTACGAAAGACATATTGACGAGGCATATTCTTTAATGAATACTCATGGATACAATTCAGTAAAAAGTGGATATGTTGGAAGAATTATTCCAGCTGGTGAAAGGCACTATGGTCAATATATGGTAAATCATTATTTATATTCAATTAAAAAGGCAGTTGATTATAAAATTATGGTTAATGCACATGAAGCAGTAAGACCAACAGGCGTATCCAGAACCTACCCAAACCACATTGGTAACGAATCAGCAAGAGGCACTGAGTTTAGAGGCTCTAATTTAAATCATACCACAATATTACCATTTACCCGACTCATAGGAGGTCCGATGGATTATACTCCTGGAATATTCGAAATGGATCCTCGTAAAAACAGACCTGATTTTCAGCCAAACTTAAATCAAACTCTTGATGCAGGATCTGTATTTACTACACTTGCAAACCAGCTTGGACTATATGTTGTTATGTATAGTCCTCTTCAAATGGCAGCTGACTTACCTAAAAACTATATGCGTTTTCCTGACGCATTCCAATTCATTAAAGATGTTGCACTGGATTGGGATAAATCAATTTATTTAGAGGCAGAGCCAGGGAAATATATTACCGTGGCTAGAAAAGAAAAAGGGACTGAAAATTGGTTTATTGGAAATTCAAATGGATATAATAAAAGGAAGGCTGAAGTAGATTTTAGTTTTTTAGAACCCGGGAAGAATTATTTTGCAACAATTTATAGTGACACTAAATATTCTGATTATGCCACAAACCCTCAATCGTATGAAATTGAAACTAAAAAAGTAACTTCAACAAGTAAATTAAAAATAACAACTGTACCCGCTGGAGGTTTTGCTATTTCAATTTTGCCAGAAGTTGAAAAAAATTAATGAGCATCCAGCCAGTGTTCTCCTTCACCAATATCAACAGTGAGGGGAACCTTTAGTTTAAAAGCATTTTCCATTTCGTTTTTCACCATTACTTTTAATTCTTTAAGTTCTGTTTTTGGAACATCAAAAACCAGTTCGTCATGAACCTGAAGTAACATTTTTGATTTCCAATTATCTTTCACTAGCTCATTATGAATGTTAATCATAGCTACTTTAATTATATCTGCAGCACTTCCTTGAATAGGAGCATTTACAGCATTTCTTTCTGCAGAACTTCTAACTATAGCATTAGCTGAATTTATATCTTTAAGATACCTTCTTCTTCCAAGCACTGTACTAACATACCCGTTTTCTCTTGCAAAATTTACTTGATCTTGCATATAGCTTTTAAGTTTAGGATATGATAAATAATAAGCCTCGATTAGTTCTTTGGATTCAGATCTATTTAAGTTTGTTTGTTGACTTAGGCCAAATGCCGAAACACCATAGATTATCCCAAAATTTATGGTTTTCGCATTACTTCTCTGCTCACGACTTACCTCGATTAATGGGATATTAAAAACCTTTGAAGCAGTAGACTGGTGAATATCTTCACCGTTTTTAAAAGCTGAAATCATGTCCGGGTCTTCACTTAGTGCAGCTATAATTCTAAGTTCTATTTGAGAATAATCTGCTGCCACAATCAAATGGTTATTATCCCTAGGAATAAAAGCTTTTCTGATTTGTTGGCCACGAGTAGTTCTGATAGGTATGTTTTGAAGATTTGGTTTATTACTGCTCAATCTACCTGTTGAAGCTACGGCTTGGTTGTATATTGTGTGAACTCTTTTTGTTTTTGTATTTATTTCTTTTGGTAGCGCATTAATATATGTGTTTAACAGCTTTTGAAATGAACGCCAATTTAAAATATCTCCAATAATTTTATGATCTTTTGACAAAAACGAAAGGATTTCTTCTGATGTTGAATATTGTCCAGTTTTTGTTTTTTTTGGCTTTTCAACTAGTTTTAGTTTTTCAAACAACATTAATCCAAGTTGTTTAGGAGAACCAATATTAAAAGTTTCCCCAGCCTGAATATATATTTCTTTCTCTAAAAGTGTAATTTCAATTTGCATCTCTTTTGAAAGTCCATTTAAAAACGTAGTATTTAAATTTATCCCTTCACATTCCATAGAACTCAATACGGAAACTAGTGGAATTTCAACTTTTTCAAATAAACTTATAGTTTTTGATTTTATTAATTCATTTTCAAAATATTTCTTAAGCTGCAAAACTATATCCGATTCTTCAACTGAATACTCCTTTTGGTGATTTACATCAATATTTCTAAAGCTATCTGGATTTTTAAACTCTCTTTTTATCAGATCAGACATTGATCCTGACTGATAACCTAGATAGGTTTCTGCTAAAACATCAATTCCGTGACGCATGTCAGGATTAATCAAGTAATGAGCTATTAGTGTGTCGAAAATCTCACCTTTTAAATAGACTTTATAGCTATTTAGCACTTTAATACTATTTTTTATGTTGTGACCTATTTTTTGAATTTTTGAATTTTCAAAAAACACTTTTAACTCATCTAAAACATGAGTTGCGTCCTTCTCTTCCTTTGGAATAACTAAATAATATCCTTTCCCAGTTTCCCAAGTAAAAGACATCCCCACTAGCTCTGCGTTTAATGTGTCAAGACTAGTTGTTTTGATATTAAATGAGACGTATTCTTGTTTCAAAAGATTTTTGATTAATAAAGATAAACCCAAAGAATCATTGACTATTTGATAAAAATGATTTAGACTAGATAAATTATTTTTTTTAGAAGTTGAACTGACAGAGCCTCCACCTGGAATATTAAATAAATCAAACTGGTGCCCTTCATTTGTCTCATTTTTAACTTCAATTTCAGGTAGTTTTTTATCTAGTCGATTTGAATCAAAAACTTTTTCAAAGCTTTGACGCATTCTTCTAAATTCTAATTCTTCAAATATTCCCTCAATTAACTTCATGTCAGGCTTATCTAGTTCAAAGTCTTTTGAGTTAAATTCTACAGGTACATCAAGTATTATTTTTGCTAATTTTTTTGAAAGAATACCTAGTTGCTTATTTGCCTCAATTTTTTCTTTGAGTTTGCCTTTGAGTTTGTCAGTATTTTCAAGAAGTTTTTCCATAGACCCAAATTCAGCTAGAAATTTTTTTGCAGTTTTATCTCCAACTCCTGGCAGACCTGGGATGTTATCTACAGCATCTCCCATCATTCCTAGGTAATCTATTACTTGTTCTGGCCTTTCTACCTGAAATTTTTCTTTAACCTCTGGAATACCCCAAACTTCAATACCATTACCCATTCTTGCAGGGCGATACATAAAAATATTCTCTGAAACCAATTGTGCAAAATCCTTATCTGGAGTTACCATAAATGTCTGAAAACCCTCTTTTTCAGCTTTTTTCGCAAGTGTTCCAATTATATCATCAGCTTCATAACCTTCCTTAACAATTATAGGAATATGCATTGCTTTTAGTATATTTTTAATAAATGGTAATGCTAACTTTATAGCTTCTGGAGTTTCGTCTCGATTTGCTTTATAATCTGTATACATTTCTGTCCTTGAATCTGACCCTCCTTTATCAAAACATACTGCCAAATAATTTGGACGTTCTCTTTTTATTACATCAATTAATGAATTGGTAAAACCCATTATTGCTGAGGTGTCAAACCCCTTAGAATTTATTCTTGGATTTTTAATAAAAGCATAATATCCTCTAAAAATTAAAGCATACGCGTCAAGTAAAAAAAGACGTTTATTATTTGTCATATTTTGATATTATTTAAACTTAAAATTTCTTCCATTTTATCAAGAATCCTATTACTACTTATGTTAATAGAGTCATATAAAACTTCTGGATCGCCATGAGAAATAAACTCATGTGGCACACCCATACATTCAATTCGTTTCATGTATTTATATTTTTGAGCAAATTCCATAATTGAAGATCCAAACCCACCTTTAATAGCTCCATCTTCTACCGTGAGAATAAATGAATGATTTTCAAAAACATCATGAAGAATTTCTTTATCTAATGGATTAACAAACTCAAAGGAATAATGGGAAAAATCCTTATAAAAACCACTATTACTAATCGCATCATTAACATTTTTGAACAGGGTTCCCAGGCTTAGAATAGCAATTTTTCTTCCAGCAGATATTTTATGTGCTTTATATAGCGCAATTTTTTCAAAGGACTCATTAACTTTTTCTACTTCAGAATTTCCTCTGGGATACCTTATTGCAATGGGTCCGTCAAGCTGGGATTGAAAAGTAAAAAGATAATCTCGAAGTCTTTCAGCATTTCTAGGTGCTAATATTTTTATATTAGGAATACACCTTAGAAAAGAAATATCATAAACACCATGATGTGTAGGCCCATCATGACCGACAATTCCAGCTCTATCTATGCAGAAAATAACATTTAGGTTTTGAATTGCAACATCATGAATGATTTGGTCATAGGCACGTTGAAGAAATGTGGAATAAATAACACAAAAAGGAACAAGACCTTCACAGGCCATACCTGCTGCAAGTGTAACAGCGTGTTGCTCGGCAATTCCAACATCATAACACCTTTTGGGAAATTGCTTCATCATTTCATTTAACCCACTACCTGTTGGCATAGCAGGGGTAATACAGACTATTTTAGAATTTATTTTTGCAAGATCTAAAATAGTTTTTCCAAAAATTTCATGAAATTTAAGCTTTGAACTTTTATTTTTTTTGGAAAGTATACCCGTAAGTTTATCAAATTTTCCAGGAGCATGAAAAAGTATTTGATTTTTTTCTGCTGAAATCAAGCCTTTTCCTTTTACAGTTCTAATGTGCAATAATCTTGGACCTTTTTTTGTTTTTTGAAGGTTAAGTTCGTCTTTCAACAACTTCATATCGTGACCATCTATTGGACCACGATAATCAATATTTAAAGAATTAAAAATATTATTGTTTTCATTTAATTTAGTATTAGATTTTTCAAGGTAGTTCTTAAGTGCCCCAACACTCGGGTCAATTCCCATGGTGTTATCATTTAAAATTATAAGAACATTTGCTGAAGTAGTTCCAAGGTGATTTAGTGCTTCAAAAGCCATTCCAGAAGCAATTGAAGCATCCCCAATAACAGAAATATAATTTATCTCTTTTTCATTTTTAATCTCAGAAGCCAAAGCCATTCCTAGCGCTGCTGAAATGGAAGTTCCCGCATGTCCGGTTCCAAATGAATCGTATTCACTTTCTTCTATTTTTGGAAACCCACTTATACCTTTCCACTTCCGGTTTGACTTAAACTCTTCATATCTTCCTGTTAATATTTTGTGTCCATAGGCTTGATGTCCAACATCCCACAAAATTTTATCATTAGGGGTGTCAAAAACATAATGAAGCAAAATCGTAAGCTCCACAACACCAAGACTCGCCCCTAAGTGACCTTCATTTGAAGACACGACATCAATCATATACTCCCTAAGTTGTTTTGAAACACTTATTAATTGATCAAACGAACATTGTTTTAGATCCAAAGGAGATTTAATAACTTTGAGTTGCATTTAACAAATATAATATTTCGTTTCAGTAACCCATACATTTTTAAATTTCTATAATGATTAACTTATTTGATGACAAATTTTTTATGGCGGAAGCTCTCAAGGAGGCCAAAAAAGCAGATGAAATTGGTGAAGTTCCTGTTGGAGCTGTTGTGGTAATTAAAAATAAAATAATTGCCAGATCTCATAACCTAACCCAATGTTTAAATGATATTACAGCTCATGCTGAAATGCAAGCAATTACATCAGCTTCAAATTATCTAAACGGTAAATACTTAAAAGGATGTTCAATTTACATAACTCTTGAGCCTTGTGTAATGTGTGCAGGCGCATTATTTTGGAGTCAAATTGATCGAGTTATATATAGTGCCAGTGATATTGAGAGGGGTTTTTCGAGAATGGAGAATTTGTTACATCCAAAAACTAAAATTCAAAGAGGAGACTTTGTTAAAGAGTCTGAAGAGTTATTGAAAAATTTTTTCAAAAATAAAAGGAAATAAAAGACTTCCAGCAGGGAGGTTTTGTGTTGTTTATTGTGAAGAATTATAATTTGGTAAGGTTGGAAGCTTGCTTTCCCTTATTACCATCTTCCTCTACATATTCAACTTTGTCACCCTCTTGGAGTGAAAGTCCATTTAGGGCTGTTATGTGAACAAACACATCAGCACCAGACTCATCATTTGTAATAAACCCATATCCTTTGGATTCATTGAAAAATTTAACTGTACCAGTCATATTATTTTTATAAAAATTTCGACAAAGTTACACGAACTTTCTTTTCTGAAAAATTTTATATTGATTTATTTTAAAAATTTATTGGATTTTTTCTTTTCATTCATTTTTTTTATCCTGTCGAAATTTTCTTTTGTAAGCATATAATTACGGATATCTTTGTCTTTCCAACGATGATAAAGAAATACTGGTAAAAAAATCATAACAGAAAAAAGAACAGTAATTCCTAATATTTTTTCTCCAAAAATCTCATTTTCCTCAATACTTTTAATGTAATACCCTGTAATTAAGAATAAAAGAATTAATACAAATAAAACACGAAGTATAATTTTCATTCAGATTTTATATCTAATCTTAATTCATCAAGTTGAGACTTGTCAATTTTAGAAGGTGAATCAATCATAATATCTCTACCTGAGTTGTTTTTTGGAAAAGCAATGAAATCTCGAATAGTCTCCTTTCCTCCTAAAATTGAAACAAGTCTGTCTAGCCCAAATGCAATTCCACCGTGAGGAGGAGCTCCAAATTTAAAAGCACCAATTAAAAATCCAAATTGTGATTCAGCTTCGGCATCAGAAAAACCTAAAAGATTAAATATTTGTTTTTGAAGTTTTGAATCATGAATTCGTATTGATCCTCCTCCAATTTCATTTCCGTTTAGAACAAGATCGTATGCATTTGCTTTTACTTTTTCAGGGTAGGTTTCGAGCAATTTTATGTCTTGTATTTTTGGAGAGGTAAAAGGATGATGCATGGCATGATAACGATTTGATTCTTCATCCCACTCTAATAGAGGAAAATCAGTCACCCAAAGAGGAGCAAAAATATTAGGTTTTCTAAGATTTCTACTTTCAGCAACAGCAAGTCTTAATTCTCCTAGTTGTTTTAAAGTTTTTTTAGTTTCTCCAGAAAGAATGAAAATCAAATCACCAGAATTAGCTTTGGTTATTTTAGCCCATTCTAAAAGATCACTTTCAGAATAAAATTTGTCAACTGAAGATTTAAAAGATTTGTCTTCGTTGTATTTTACCCAGACCATCCCTTTTGCTCCAATCTGAGGTTTTTTCACCCAGCCTACCCAGTTATCAATCTCCTTTCTGCTTAGAGAAGCTCCATTTTTTATTGAAAACCCTACAATTATTTGTTCATTATCAAAAACACTAAATCCTTTGCCTTTAGCTTTATCAGTAATGTCTCCGAATTTCATTTCAAATCGAATATCTGGCTTATCGCTTCCGTAACTTTTAATTGCGTCATCAAAAGTAATTCTTGGAAAGGAATCGACTTTGTAATTATTTATCTTCATAATTAAATGAGAAATCAAACTTTCAAATTGACTTAAAATATCTTCTTGGTCTACAAAACTCATTTCACAATCTATTTGAGTGAATTCTGGTTGTCTGTCAGCTCGAAGATCTTCATCTCTAAAACATTTTACTATTTGAAAATATCTATCAATTCCCCCAACCATTAAAAGTTGCTTGAAGGTTTGTGGAGACTGGGGTAATGCGTAAAACTCACCAGAATTCATCCTTGATGGAACAATAAAATCTCTAGCTCCTTCGGGAGTAGATTTTATCAAATAAGGAGTTTCAATATCAATAAAACCCTCATTACTCAAATAATTCCTCACCTCCATTGTAACATTATGTCTAAAAATTAAATTATCTCTAACTTTATTTCTTCTAATGTCAAGGTATCTATACTGCATTCTAATTTCTTCGCCACCATCTGTTTTATCTTCTATTGTAAATGGTGGAGTTTCGGATGCATTTAAAATAGTTAACTGATTAACCAGTAGTTCAATATTTCCAGTATGAAGTTCAGCATTTTTTGATTCTCTCTCAATTACTTTTCCAGTGACTTGAATTACGAATTCCCTGGAAAGTTTCTTTGCACTTTCAAAGACTTTGTTTGTTGATCTTTTTTCGTCAAAAACTAGTTGAGTAATTCCATAACGATCTCTTAAATCTATCCATACAATAAAACCTTTATCTCTAATTTTTTGAACCCATCCAGACAGGGTAACAGTTTTATCTATATCAGTCAAATTTAATTGTCCGCAGGTGTGTGATCTAAGCATATCTATAAAATATAGTATAAAGGTATTAAGTTATTACTTTTTAATCCCTCTCCAATTGTTAATAGTTAATTTAACTTGATATACAATGTAAAAACAACTGGGTACAATAAATAGAGTTAAAAATGTAGCAAAGGTAAGACCAAATATAACTGTCCAAGCAAGTGGCCCCCAGAAAATAACGTTATCTCCTCCAATAAATATTTTTGGATCCCATTCGGTTATTAAGGAAAAGAAATCAATATTTAGTCCTGTAGCTAAAGGTATTAAACCTAAAATTGTTGTTATTGCTGTAAGAAGAACTGGACGAAGTCTAGCAGCACCTCCATAAACAATTGCTTCACGCGCATCTAATTTTGGAAGTAAATTTTTAAAACTAATACCTAAATCTTCTTTTTTCCTGGCAATTAATAGTTGAGTGTAATCAATTAAAACCACTCCATTATTAACAACAATTCCAGACAAGGCTATTATCCCCATCATAGTCATCATAATTACAAACGGCATATTAAACAAACTTATACCATATAGAACTCCTGTAAAGCTTAAGAAAATTGACAACAGAATAATGAGGGGGTTTGATATAGAATTAAATTGAAGAACTAATAAAAACAGTATCATTCCCAAGGCTGCTGCAAGGGCTGATAATAAAAAACGCATATTTTTATCCTGCTCTTCAATTTCTCCAGTAAATTTTAACTCAATATTAGATTTGATTTTATCAAAGTTTGAAACACTTTCTTTAACGTTAGCCACAACTGCATTTCCATTATAACCTGCTAATATTGGAGAATATAGTGTTACAACTCTTTTTAGGTCTCGATGTTTAATCGCATTAAAAGAAACAGAATTTTTATATTTCACAAGAGTACTGAGAGGAATTTTCTTAATCTTTCCACTAGCCTGATCTCTAAAAACAATATACTGGTCTAACAATTGATCAATAAAACTTCTATCCTTTTTGTTAAATCTTACATTTATATCATAATCTTCTCCCTCATTTTTATACACACCAGCCTTTTCTCCAAAAACGGAACCTCTAAGTTGCTGTCCAATTTGACCTGCAGTAACTCCAAGTGATCCTGCTTTTTCTCTATCTATTTCAATTATCATACCGGGTTTACTTTTGTTGACGTCAATTTTCAAACCCTCAACTCCAGGTATGTTTTCAGATACCAAATAACTTTTTAAGCCTTCTGCGGTTTGAATTAGTTCATCATAATTTTCACCAAAAATCTCAATATTTACAGGATATCCTGCAGGAGGGCCTTTCGAGTCTTTTTCAACAGAAACAGAAACTCCAGCATATTTATCTTTTAACTTTTTCTGTAACTCCTTCCTGAGAGTTTCACTCGATAGTCCACGTCTATATTTGAATTGTGAAGTAGTTATGGTAATTTTAGATTTATGTGGCATATCTTGATCACCTCCATTATCAACTTCAGGATTTTGTGATCCTAAGCCAACAAACGTGACATTAGAGTCTATCATAAAATTATCTCCATTATCAATGTATTTAGCATTATTCAAAACCTTAAGTACATCACCTTCAATTAATTTTGAAACGGAGTTTGTCTTATTTATTGAAGTTCCAACTGGATATTCAATATAAATGAAAATTTGTTGAG
>TARA_B110000444_G_C18851570_1_pt1 | contig 13226 bp, 14 predicted proteins | sample TARA_B110000444 | Tara Oceans TARA_B110000444 (sample SAMEA4398370) | marine metagenome | biome: Polar Biome; feature: [SRF] surface water layer (ENVO:00010504); material: water (ENVO:00002006), including particulate matter (ENVO:01000060) such as... | depth 5 m | reverse complement strand
TTTAGCCATTGGTTTTTCTCCCTATGAATGGATTGCGAACAGGCATTGCTGGTCTGCTCGGTTTGATGTCAGTTGAGATGTCGAAGTATTGGAAGTTGAAGCTCCCAGTTGTGAACGACTTTCGCTGACGAGTTTCGAGTGAAGTCGGTCTGTTGTTGACTGGCATTGAGTTCCAGTTGAAGTTTCTTTTGCTCATATTGTGTCCTCCTATGAACGATTGAATGGTGACTGCCATCATCAGACACAGTCCATCACGACTGCATGACCACTAGGGTTTCGGCACAAAAAAAAACCCAGAGTGAACACATTGGTTCACCCTGGGGATTAGGGGATTACGTTGGTTGATTACTTGGCTGTAAGCATAGCGAACAACTTGTCGAGCTTTTGCTCGATAGCATCAATCCTTGCATCAGCCATAGGCTGAGACTTGGGAGCAATCTTGGTAGCCTTTGGCTTGGACTTTGGCTTGACTGCTCCGAAACATGCAATGCCGTAGGCATCGATGAGTTTGATTTGCTCTTTGGCATATCCAGCCCTCTTTGTCGCAGCTTGGGATTGCTTGGCTTTGCCATTGGCTTTGTGGTTCTTGGCTTTAGCCAAGTTAGTGTCGCTTCTCTTCGAGAAGAACTCTCTCAGCTTGACGGCATCAGCTTTGCTGATTGTCAAACCCTTTGGGTCGTAGTCGTTGAGTTGTTCGCCGATCATCTTCGATGATGTATTTTCCAAAGTGACTTCGTCACCATTAATATCAAACACAGTTTGATCGATTGATGAACCCGAAGGGTAGGTTTTTGTGTCATTTCTGACAAAAGTTACAGTTGTCTGCATTGAACTCTCCATGAGTTGTAGGTTGAAGTTAAATCGAAAATGAAAATCAAATTCGACACCCCCAACTCTCTCCTACCTCTCCTTTAGGAGAGGGACGACTGGATCGATAAGTGGCTGATATGATTGCCGAAGTGTTCTGTAACACCATTGAAACCTAGAGTTACTAGACAGTTTTGAAAACATTAAGGGGAAAATATCCTACTATGGGACTACAATCTTCAACAATATCAAGCACTTATACAGCTAGTTTGTCATTAGATCGCCTTTTAGCTGAGATAGGGGGGGTACATAGCCACTTCGCCGTCCAGCTTCGTGTAGTGCCATGTCCTACAATCCGAATTTTCGCACCACAAAATGAAAACATTGTGAGGAATATTACACATGGCTAACGTAAGAAAGAACCCAAGCCCAACAGTAGGTACTGGCTTACCTCCAGTAACTCCGTTGGAAGTCGATAGAGTAAGACGATCCACCTTAGATATTGTGCGTAAACAAATGCCTATAGTACGACAAGTATTAGACGGAACTCGTGAATGGAACAATCAACAGGTACGAGTGTTCGGTATGTTACTTAACAAAGTCATGCCAGACCTACACCATTCCTTTAATGAACATACAGTAGAGAACAAACAAGTACATGAGCTTACGTTTGACGAGCTAAATGAAATAGCATCACAAGCTAAAATTGTAGAGGAAGATGAAAATGACACTAACACCACAGCAAGCAGCGAAACACCTACTGAAGATACAGGGAGCTAGAAATGGATTTGAAGGATTTGTCAGGGCGTTGTACCCAGACTTTGAACTGGCTAACTTCCAGCTTGAGCTTATCCAAACTTTGGATGCTCTTGAAAAAGACACGCTCGGTTGTCGCAGACTTCTTATTACGATGCCTCCAAGACATGGTAAAAGTTGGCTCGCAAGTACGCTCTTTCCTGTCTACTATCTTAGCAAGAAACCTAATCGCAATGTCCTTGCTACCTCATACAATCAAGACCTGGCTAAAACATTTGGTCGCCAAACTAGAGACCATGCACGAGAGCCGTTGGTTAAACAGTCTTATCCAGATTTTGCAATGTCTGAAGAGAGTAAAGCAGTGGATGACTGGCGTACAACTTCGGGAGGTTCTTATTACGCCACTGGTATGGGTGGCTCAACTACTGGACGGGCTGCTACATGTCTGCTCGTTGATGATCCAGTCAAAGCTCGTGAAGAAGCTGAGAGTGCTACCCAAAGAAATAAGGCATGGTCGTATTATGTCTCGGCTCTCTCTACTCGTAAACAACCTGAACCAGATGGTACGGCTCCGATTGAAATTATTATCCTTACTCGCTGGCATCCAGATGACCTTGCTGGTCGTATCATGGAAACGGAGGATTGGAAGGAAGGTGCGTGGCATCATATCAACTTTCCAGCGATAAAGATTTCAGAGGCTGGTATAAGAAAGTCAGTCGCCCAACTACCAGAAGACGACCCAAGACACATCCCGACTGGCGACTTGAGTAAAGTTTCGCCAGGGAAAAGATATTATAGGGAAGCAGTCGAAGAAGCGTTGTGGCCTGATAGGTTCCCAGTCGAAGATTTAAAAAAACGACAACGACTTGACCCAAGAGAATTTGAAAGTCTTTACCAACAATCGCCATTTATCCAGGGTGGTAATCTTATTAAAGCTCAATGGTGGCAGTCTTACAAAGAGCTACCAGATATAAGCATGGTAATTATTTCTGCTGATACAGCATTTAAAAAGACAGAGACTGCCGACTATTCTGTTATGATAGTCGCTGGCCTTAGTAACAATGGCGACATATATATACTAGACGTAATTCGTGACAGATATGACTTCCCAGAACTAAAGCGTATGGCAGTCGGTCTCAACGCCAGATGGAGAGGACAAGGGCTTCGAGGCTTCTATGTTGAGGACAAAGCATCTGGTCAATCACTAATTCAAGAACTAAGAACAGAGAGTGGTATCTCTGTAATTCCAGTAAAAGTAACAGCCGACAAAGTCAGCAGAGTTAACGCAGTCACTCCATTGATAGAAGGGGGACGAGTTTTTATTCCTGAAAAGGCACAATGGCTAGACGACTTTATGAATGAGATGCAAACATTCCCTAACGGGAAGCATGACGACATCGTGGATGCCTTATCAATGGCTCTTGATGCGTTGGCAAAAATGGGAGGTCAGGCGACACAAATGATTAACTTGCCCATTAACATGAGTAATTCCTTACACGCCTCTTTCGCAAAGCAATCACTAGACAGTTACGGAAAGTCTGAACCCTTTAAGGGTTGGGGAGAACTGTAGGACGACAGAACTTTTTTAAGAGGTTAAATAGAAATCATGGCAAATTATAAGCAAGAAACATCAAGAGACAGTTTAGATTTAATCTGCGATCTCTCTGACCTCGAAAGACCTTTGATGGCTTACGAAGACATCAGTGATATGTTGTCTGATGAGCAAGAGGCTAAGATTGTTGATTACGTCAGAGCCTGTTGTAAAATGTCCCATGATCGTATCTCTCGCAGATATGACCACTGGCGTGATGCAGATAGAGCACATGATGTTTGGGTTCCAGCAGACGCAACAAAGTTTAGAGAAAAAGCAGTAGTCGCTGACACACGAGCTATAGCAGATACAGTTCTTACATATCTCATGTCTGCACTGTCAGGCAGAAATCCTATGTTTATGCTTGAAGGACTAAACAGAAAGTCCAAACAACCATCCATGATCCTAGAGCGATTGTTACACCAGCATATGCGTAGAACTGCTGGTGAAGCCAAACTAGCTCAGATGTTACTAGACAGTATAAGATATGGCTTCGCACCAACCAAGGTTGTGTGGAACGCTCAGAAGAAGACTAACGAGATGATTAACTACGATCCTCGTAGAGTTTTCCCAGACCCTCGTGTTTCATGGGGTGATTGGGATAGGATGCAGTTCATTGTGTTTACAGACCATGTATCCACAAACGCTTTGATGGGTATGGACATGTATCCAAAGATTGCAAAGTATCCAGGTCTAAGACGCAAACGAGCTACCAAAGAAAGCTGGGAAGCACATAGGTTTGTCAAAGAAGAAGGCAAGGGTCTTAACATAAATCCACAAGACCCATCAGGTGCTGGTAATAGTTTTCACTACTCAATAGACGATAACAGAATTACAGACGAAGCATGGATACGACTAAATGGTTATGAGATTGGTATGCCACAACTTGGTCAAGTTTGGTTACTTGCCACGATACTTGACGAAGAAGCAGTCATCCGTTTTCAACTTAATCCATACGGCAGACAGTTTCCTGTAGTCATTGGTGGCATTTACCATGACAGTCACAAGACTTATGCACAGTCCTTGTACGACTTAATGCTTCCATTACATGAGATAAGCACATGGTTATTGCGTTCTCGTATAGATAACGTACAGGCTGCACTAAGTAATTTGATATTTGTAGACCCAACATCCGTTAGTATTCCCGACTTGATTGACAGAAATCCGTGGGGATTAGTGCGTACTTTGCCAGGAACTAAACCAGGTGATGGTGTGTTTATCGCAGAAGTACCCGATGTTACCAGAGGTCACTGGAATGATATTGGTCAAATGTCAGAACTAAAACAACGTATTAGTGCTGCGTCAGACATGCAACAGGGTATGCCGACTGGAGATGGAATACGATCTGCGACTGAAATCCAACGACTTACACAACTCGGATCACAAAGACTTGGTGTTATCAGTCGTGTTATGTCAGCCACAGCCGTAAGACCTATGGTTCGTATGATGGTTGCTAACCTTCAGGATGCAATCAACATGGAGGGTTCTCTAAGAATTTCAGCAGAAGATAGTCCAGGTAAACTAGCGTCTGTCATATCGGACGACTACCTAGATTTCGATGCTACAATGTTACAAGGAGAAATAGATTATTTAGTTGTTGACGGAACTTTACCAGTTGAGCCGACAAGAAACGCAGAAACATGGATGAACATCTTACAAGTGATGAGCCAAAGTGGTTTGTCTATGGAATACAAGATGGGCAAGATTGCTGAAGAAGCTGTGCGTTCAATGGGCGTATCAGACTTAGATCAGTTTAAGATTTCTAAAGAAGAAAAGGGACAAGGCATGTCGCCATCTCAGGAAATGGAGATGATGGAAAAGGCAAGAGGTGCTTCAGTTATGCCATCAGAACAATTACAGCAAGAGGCACAAAAGGGTAACTTAAAGAGAATGGGAGAATAAGATGGCGACTGAAACTAAAGCAGCAGTTCTTGAACCTAACCTCACACTAGACGGATTATCTAAGCAGTGGATAAAAGCCATTGTAAAAGAAGCTATGGAAGAACATGAACTAAAAACAAAACTTACTCCTGTGGTAGCAGAGGGTTGTTCCGACTGTAGCTGTAAGGGACAAATTCAAGAACTTACATGGAAACTAAATTCTTTAAATGCTCGTTACCATGAGGACGACAAGTATGCCTTAACCAAGGCAAAACTAATAACATTGATGCAAAAGATGGGTATTGAATAAGTAAGGACGACAGACGCTGACCATCAAAGTAAATTTGTATCAACTATAAACGGGAAGTAATATGGCTTTTACAAGACCAACAGGAGAACAAATATCGTTCAGGTCGGCAACGACTGGAACCCATGTTCTTGATACATATCTGGAAGCGTGTGAGAAAGGTGGTTTTACCCTCTCTGCTCTTATGGATAATTTGTATGCGTCTGATGGTGGATTAAATCCAACAGCACTAGCTTTCCGTGTTAACCAAACTGTTGGAGCAGACCCTAAACTCCAAGCTAGGTTTGGTAATTTTACTGACCCTAATGAGGGCTGGCTTGATACAAACCAATTCTTTTTCAGACAGAAGGGTATTTATGCTTCTGGAGAAAGTTATGAACGACTTGACATGGTTCAAAGTGGTCAAAAGGTTTTAGTTTGTATCACAGCACATACTTCAGCAGCGACAGTAGACAATACAAAATGGGTTGAGTTCTTTGATGGAAACGCAATTCTTTCAGAGATCACAACTTTTAGAACAAACTCAGAGCCACGCTTAGACTTACTTGAGGAAAGTGTCTTGCTTGGTATTAACGTCCTTTGAAGGAGGAAAATAAATGTCCACACAATCTCTAAAAGAGTTAGTTGATGCCATTAAAGTTCAAGGCAAAACACTCGCAAATGCTACAGGAACTTCGGCAGCAACCAGCCGAGACCTAGTTTATTTATCAACAGCAGTTGAACGACTATTTGGTGCAGACGCACTATTGCAAATGGTAGACACAGCTTCTCGACCAGTCGAAAGCGTTGTATGTACCCTTGCAACAGAGCAAGCTCGAACATTAACTGACGAGCAAGTAGCACGAACAGTTGTGAAGCTAACCAACTCATCTGGTACTCACACAGCTACCGAGTATGTTCTTACAATTCCAAATTCAGGTGTGGCGTTTGTGGTGGACAACAAGCTACCAGTTCCTGTGAAATTAAAGACATCAACTCAGACTGCAAACATCCCATCAATCGCAGCCAATACAACTGGTTGGGTTTATTGTGAAGGCACAGTCGTAAGCCATGTGATTGATACAGCAGCCGTAACAGCAGCCATATCAACTCCGACTACGACTGCTGGTGATATGGTCTATCGTGAAGGTTCACCGACACAAAATGTAAAGAACGTATCAGTACATGTTCGTAACTATGGTCAGGAAAGTTATTACTATATCCGACCTGATACAAATATTGCTGGTAACTTTAGTGCTTCTTACGAAAAAACTCCTAGCTTTACCATGTACCCTGGCGTTTCGTACATCTTTGACGTTTCAGACGCTAGTAACTCTGGTCACATCTTTTCGTTTTCAACAACATCAGACGGCACACATAATTCAGGTGCAGCTTTAGATAGCTGGGACGCAACATCCTCAGTTCATGTGTCACGCTCTGGTACAGAAGGAACTGCCAATGCAACTGTGACAGTCGCAGTCCCAGCAACTCCTAATGTTTCAACAGTTTATTACTACTCAGGTGGAACAGACAGTGCGACATTCGATACAGTCGGACTAGGTGGGCAGATTAGTATTGTAACTGCTACAGGTGTTACACGACTTCCAATCGGTGAAGATCATAGTATTTTGAGCATCGACAAGTGGACAAACAAGCCAAAATGGATGAAGCAAAAAGAATTTTATCATAATAAAGTTGCTGCCGTTCATGGCGACTTAACTGGCTTATGGTCAGATGGTAAGTTCCGATTGGCTAACATGATTACCGATGCTTCTGCATTTCCTTATCAGGCAAACGTAGGAACATTTGATACTCAAGCACAATCCACTCAAACCACTTACAGAGGTGGTGGTATGCTTCACTATAGCAATGGCTACGTTGAGCCATCTACTTGGGGTGCTGGTTCAGAGGGTGCAACAGGAAGAGGTGTTGCAAACGACAACGATAAAATGTTTTGTACTCCTGGTATTCAGGTCACTACTTCAGGTGGTGGTGGTCATGGCATTAACGCTGAAGAGAAAGATTTACAAAAAAGCGACTGTAAGCAAATGCTAAAAACTTACGCTAACACCTTTCTTGTTTACGCCAATGGTGATGTATATGCTGCTGGTCACGGAGATGAAGGTCAAAACGGAGATGGTGCAAACACAGACAGGGATTATTTTAACAAAGTTAACTTCCCATCTGACGCTGGCCCGTGCCGATATGTGATAGGTTGTGGTGCTGGTTCAGAAGCATACGGCACAATTTTGGCTCTTATGGAAGATGGAGATGTTTACGGCTGGGGTTATAATGGTTATGGAACCATAGGTAATGGAACAACAACCAACCAGAATACACCACAGAAAATAACTACATTTAACAAAAACGTAAAATCTATTGTTATGTCTGGTGGTCAGTATCCTCATGCTGGTGCTATTACGAATGACCAAAAGTTTTACACTTGGGGTTACAACGGCTACGGACAGCTTGGTGCTGGTAATACAGCTTCAATAAACGCACCAATAGAAAGAACCATATCTGGTCAGGTTATTGTAAAAGCAGTTATGACCCAAAAAGGTTCTTATGGTGCAACTCATGTTGTATGTGCGTCAGGGCGAGTGTACGCATGTGGTTATAATGGGTATGGTCAACTAGGTGTGGGTAACGCATCTCAGCAAAACTCCTTTACACAAGTTGTTGGTGGTCTCGGAACTGATACAAATAAATATGTTATAGATTTGTTTGCTCCTCAAGGCCACTTCGGTAATACATTCTATGTAACTAATGACGGAAGAATGTGGCATGCTGGACGTAACTATCGTGGTGACGCTGGTACTGGAGATTCTGGCACACAACACAATACCCCAGTTATTTGTAACGACCAATTAACTTGGTGTTCAGATGTTGTGAGTTCTGCTAATACAGACAGCACTTCATATCCATATGGTTGGAACCACTTTCTAGTGCACAAGTCAGCAGCAGACCGAGCCATGAAGAAGAACGGCTTTGTTTACGCTGCTGGCTACGGAGACATAGCAACATTTGGCTTAACTGCTGCTACGGCTGATGCGTCAGTTCCAAAGCCAATCAGTTTACCTCAAGGTGCTCAAGGAAAGATCATAGGTTTGTCTAACTGGGGTTATCACTCATCCTCTACTCAAGAAGGTTGTGGTGGAGCTTTGGATAGCGATGGTAACTTCTATATCTGGGGTAGAGAATATAGTGGAAGTCTCGGTGGGTTTCCAGCAGATATGTATGTACCACATAAAGCAACACCATAATTAAGTTAATAAGGAGAAGAAGATGGCAACAGTATTATACAGAACTCCCAAAGAAAAGTGGGGCAACCCGACTTGGGATAGCGAGAAGGTTAAGGCTATCATGGAATTTGGTGGTAGCTATTACCATGCAGTGGATAGTACCTACGCAAAAGCCAGTGATGGGTTTGAAGTTATCGTACCAGAAGCTACTGCGACCACTAACAAATACTTGTTAAATCGAGCTATTGCTTTATCGCCTAAGATCATGGGTGACGCTGATAAGGCTTCGGCAATGGGTATCAGTGATGGTGGCAGTGCTTCAGCTATAGCTACTGACAAAGCTACATACGAAGCTGAGTAGCTAGATCATGGCTAATCTCTCAGACAAACAGCTTGAAGCTATGTTGGAAAGATCAGCCGAGTTAGGTGCTCAGAAAGCCTTGGCGAAAGTCGGCCTGTCTGATGACCTGGATGCTGCCAAAGACATTCACGACTTACGGCAGTTAATAGATGGTTGGAGAGATATTAAATCTACTGCTGTCAAGACAATGGTTCGATGGGTAGTGCTCTGTTTATTAGGGTGCATATCCATAGGAGTTTATATGAGCTTAAACAAATGAACAAAAAAGAACAGTTCGACATATTGGTTGAGTTTAAGAAGTCTAGTGCATGGACTGTACTAGAAAAAGAAATGAGGGATGCAACAATAGAAGCTGCCCTTCAACTCACCGAGCAAGGTGGGAATATGACAATAGACGAAATACACTTCAGGCGTGGTGCAATGTGGGCTGCCCAGAAGTTTCTACAATTACCGAGTGTTCTTGTCTCACGACTTGAAAACGACTTGCTGCTGGATGCTGCTCAACAAGGTAAACCAATCACATCAAAACTAAACAGTGACGCTACGGCTTCAACTTTAAATTAATCTCGCTACGGCTAGAAGGGAATACAAAATGGCAATCGATCCAAACGCAGACAAGGCAATGATGGATGCAGTCGCATCTCAACAATTAGGACAAGCAAACGTAGATGCTGGAGCACCTCCTCCTGGAGCAGTTCCTCCACAAGCAGCACCGACAGCACCTCCTCCTCAACCAGAAACACCACCCACTCCGACTGAGAAAGTAATGGAAGCTAATGCTCCTAATACTGAGGGTGATAATCAAGCTATGGAAGCATACATAGATGTTCCTTTTGGTGAGGGTGATGTTAGGCGTATGTCCCAAAATCAAATTGCTGGGATGGCTACAAGATACAAGGACTTAAATCACAAGAACGCAATGAACAAACCACTAGAGCCAGCAATCGCTTTAGTACAACAAATAATGAACCAAGCAAAAGCAAATGGTCACGAGGCAAGTGGAGATGACGTAGCTCAGTTCCTACATGCAGCAGCTAATGCTTATGTGAAAAACCCACAGATGGGAGGAAACTATGATAGCACACCTGATCGCCCAGATGGGGGTGACACTATGGGAGCCGAAATGGATGCAGAAATCGCAAAATGGGAAAGCGAGAACGCAGTCACTCTGCCACCTATGTATAGGCAAGGCTTCAAGCTCATCCAGTCGCTCACTGCCGAGAACGCCCAAATGCGAACAGCTATGGAGCAAATGCTTACTCAATCACAACAGATAACAGCAGACGCTACTGGTATGGTTGACGCATCTTCTCAGAAGAGTGATGACGCTGCCAAGATGATGGCTGCAAATAACCTTAACGCTGCACAAGCAAAGCATCAATTACCTGATGACGCAGAAAAAGATTTCTTTACTTTCGCTTTTGAGAGAGGGTACGCAGTCGAAGACTTTGTTGACGCTGGCCTTGTGGATAAAATTATGGCCGACTTCTCTGCCAATAGACAAGGGCCAGAAATGGAGCGTCTTAGAACTATGGCAAGTCGTAGGGAAGCATTTACAGGTGCTCCTAACGCAAGTCCGACTGGTGGTGGAAACACTACGGCTCCAGATGCTAACCAAGCATTTATGGATGCAGTAACACAACAGGCAAAAGAAAAGAGAGGCATGATTTAGATGATGGCTTTACCCGTCTTTGATGCAATCGAGATTGCTTTAATAGTCGTAGTAATAATCATCCTTGTAAAAAAGTAAGTAAACAGGGACGACTGGTTAATAAATATCTATAATACTGTACTCGTTGGGACGCTACGGCTTCATTAAACCAACGGATACTAAGGTCAAAGCATTACGTCTGGAGACAGTAAGCTGAAATCTAAGTAACACTTTGTCTTTAACACTAAGCAACCTATAAGGAGTAATATCATGGCTGCTATTTCAGGACTTCGTGGGACTGGTCAGTTTTCTACCGACTTCCGACCTACGAATTATAGAGAGTTATTTACTCTCCTAGAGCCAAATGGTTCTGCACCACTACAAGCATTGTTATCAATGACTGGTAGTGAAAGCACGGACGATCCAAAGTACAATCACTTTCGTGACGAACTTCCAGATCGTAAACTACAAGTAAATGGTGCTGTCGCATCTACTTCAACAACAACTGTTACTGTTGATGCAAGTGATGACGAGGCTTTCGTTATTCCAGGAACTATTATTTATAATACAGTAACTGGAGAAGTAATGAGGGCGACTGCTGCTGCTAATACTTCCAATCACCAGTTGACTTTGGAACGTAATATCGGTGGTACATCTCACCAGATTGCTGATGACAGTGCACTAATCATTGCTGGTTTTGCAGATATTGAAGGTGGCACAGCACCAACTGCTGTATCATTTGATCCAACCACAGACTTTAACTTTACGCAGATATTTAAAACTGCTGTTCAAGTTTCTGGTACTTTGCAAAACACCTATCTCCGTACTGGAGACAAGGAGCAAGAGAGCTTAACTAAAGCACTCAAGATGCACATGTCAGACATTGAAAGAGCAATGTTCTTCGGCAAGCGTCACATCTCAAACGGCTCAACTGCCTCACCAACTCGTTACACTGGTGGTTTGTTATCTCAGATTACAAACATATCAGATGCAGCGTCAGGTTTCGCAGCCTCTAACACAATTAGTGAAAAAGAATTTGATCGTCTATTGATCGAAAACATTTTTCAGTATGGTGGTTCAGAGAAAGTTATGTTTGCTGGTGCAAGAGTTATCTCTAACCTAATGGAAATTGGTAAGAACAGGTGGCAACCTACCCAAGTAGACAATGCTTATGGTGTATCATTCACTCGTTACACAACATACGCTGGCGATCTACTTGTGCAGATGCACCCAATGTTCCGTCAAGTTCCTAACATGGCGAAGACTGCTGTTATCCTTGATATGAATGAAATCTCATACAAGTATATGGCTGGTCGTGATACTCAGCTAATGAGAAACATTGAAACTCCAGACTTTGATGGTGTAAAGCACATGTATCAAACTGAGTGTGGACTTGAAATGCTACAGTCTAAACCACACTGGGTTATCAAGAACTGGAACGCAGTATCATAGTAGGGACGATCTACTACTGAATACCTTGTAGAATAAGGCGAGCTTAATGGCTCGCCTTATTTATTTAGGAGTAACTATGAAAAACCGACAAGATACTAGAAACGATGCAGCATCTTCAGCTAAGAATATAAAAGCTAATGCAGCAGTAAAAAAAGCAACACCTCAAACTAATGACCCTATTTATTATGTAACGGCTGATGAAGTAACTCAATGTTGGGACATACAGCTTCGTAATGAAGTTCAGCATGGATATTGGGATGAGGAAAGAGAATATTGCATATGGGCAATACCACCTAAACTTGTAGAAGCTATGGAACTTCACGACTTCTTTGTTACAGGAAGAGTGATAAAATCAAAGGAATAGATTATGGCTACTGTCGCAACACCAAGAACATACTCAAACATCACAGGTAAGACACCTGAGACTGATGAACCAACTCATCTTGATAAGGATGGAGTATCAAAAGAAGCTGGTGCACAAGACTTACGCCAAGATATAGATGCGAACAGTATTGCTCAAACTAATACAACTTGGAGGGAATATGAGGAAGTAAAGGAGCAACGTAATCGTTACTCTGCTAACAATCCTCATCTCCAAACACCTTACTCATCACTTGAAACAATAACTATGCAAGCACTAAGACGATACGGGGACATGCACCCTGGAACAGTTGATGGTGAAGTGATGATGATGTTTGTTGAGTTTGGCAACTTAGTATTGGAAGACTTGAGAGGTCATCCCTATTGGGACAACCCAGAGATAGATTACTACTACCACCCATCTGACATCAGGAAAGTTCCTGATAACATTATGGTTGCTGGTATGCTCTATCATTACTCTGTTCAACAACAGTCAAACAAAATCGAAGCCTATGGCCCAATGTACTTCAAGATGATGAATAGAATTTTATACTACAGGAAGTATGGCTCTGGTGGGATAGAGATGTCCCCTTGGGACAGAACTGTGAAGCCTACTGGGACACAGTCTTATGACGGGAGTAGATAATGTCTACGACTTACGCCCCTTCAGGCGTTAAATACAAAACGTATCCTTACGAAGACTTCCAAGGAATTGATAGTTCTCGTGATAAGGGTGCTTTGGATACTGGGCAAAAGCAACACATGATCGACATCAGTAACGGCTATGCCGACTGGCGTGGTGCAATGGTGCGTGATCCAGGTGCTACGCAAAGAACTGA
>TARA_B110000444_G_C18851574_1_pt1 | contig 13227 bp, 16 predicted proteins | sample TARA_B110000444 | Tara Oceans TARA_B110000444 (sample SAMEA4398370) | marine metagenome | biome: Polar Biome; feature: [SRF] surface water layer (ENVO:00010504); material: water (ENVO:00002006), including particulate matter (ENVO:01000060) such as... | depth 5 m | reverse complement strand
CAAGAAAGAAGTAGTTCTGCACTTATTTTTTATTGGGGTATCCAAAAAGAATTCCCAAAACTGGACCTGCACAACATCTTTTTCTCCAAAGACTATCAAGAGGAATTTGACTATATTTTCAACAAAAAAATGATTCATGAGGACCCAACAATTTACATCAATATTAGCTCAAAAGAAGAACCTGGAGATTCGCCAGAAGGATGTGAAAACTGGTTCACTATGATTAATGTCCCAAATAATTCAGGACAAGACTGGGATTCTATGATTAATAAAGCCAGAGAAAATATTCTCAAAAAACTCAGTAGACTATTACATCATGACATTGTTAAACTTATTAAATATGAAGCAATTTTAGACCCAAGAGATATCGAATCTAAAACCCAAAGCTTTCAAGGAGCATTATATGGAGCCGCTAGCAACAATAAGTTTTCGGCTTTCCTTAGACATCCTAACTTTAAAAATAGCATCAAAAATCTATACTTTTGTGGAGGAAGCGTTCATCCTGGTGGAGGAATCCCTCTTTGTTTATTATCGGGCAAAATTGTAGCTGAATTAATTAAAAAAAATAGCTAAGATGAGTCAAAAAACAAAAATTTCTATCGTCATCCTTTGGCTCTTCATTGTCTCTGGAATTATAGGTATTACATCTCCTGCGAAAGATTGGTTTCTTCCTCTCACTCCCTTAAATCTCTCCATCAGTTTCATTTTAGTGTTAATCCACTTAGAAGTTATCAACAAAAAATCTTTGATTGCACTATCTATTCCATTCTTTTTAGGTTTTATTAGCGAAGTATTAGGAGTAAATTTTGGCTTTTTTTTTGGAAGTTACGACTATGGCGAAAATTTAGGATTTAAAATTGTAGGTGTTCCTTTTATGATTGGTATAAATTGGGTTACCCTCACTGTAGTGACTGCAGACTTTACTAAAAAAATAACAAATCATCGGTGGAAAAGAGTTTTGCTAGGAGCAGTTTTTATGACTATTCTTGATGCCTTAATGGAGGTCTCCGCTCCCCGATTTGATTTCTGGCAGTTCGAGGGAGATATTGTACCGATTCAAAACTACATTGCATGGTTTTGTATTGCTTCTCTGGCTCATTGGGGATATCAATCTCTTGAAATAAAAACCAACAGAATCATCTCGATGAATATCTTGGCGAGCTTTTTCCTATTTTTCGCTATCTTTATTTTCGTTTAAATGAAATCAGACTACCTCATATTAGGAGCAGGCGCTTCGGGACTGATGCTTGCATATAGAATGGCACAAGATTCCTTTTTTGATAATAAATCTATCGTTATTATTGATAGAGAAAAAAATAAAGGGGACAAGCGAACTTGGTGTTTTTGGGAAAAAGAATCCAATGAATGGGATTCTATCATCACTAAAAAATGGAATGATATTTTTTTTGGCGCGAAAGGAAAAATGAGAAAAATACCTCTTTATCCTTATTCATATAAAATGATTCGAAGTGGTGCATTTTTTGAAAAACTTTGGGATTATATCCTTTCAAAGGAAAACTTTGTTTTTTGCCAAGAAGAAGTGACGAATATTAACACCAACCTTAACAATGTAGTGGTACATGGAAAAAAATCGACTTTTCAGGCTTCAAAAGTGTTTAACAGTCTTTCAATCAATAATAGCTACTTAAAACAGAGTAAATTCCCAGTACTAAAGCAACATTTCATAGGGTGGTTCATCGAAACAAAAGAAGATCACTTTGATGCCGATACAGCTACTTTTATGGATTTCAACATTGATCAAAAAGGCAATACAAGATTCATGTATATATTGCCCACAAGCAAAAAAGAGGCCTTGTTCGAATACACCTTATTTTCAGAAGACCTTCTAGACAAAAAAGCCTATGAAAAAGCAATTGAGAAATACCTGAAAGAAAAAAATATCACTGATTATATGATTACAGAAACAGAACAAGGAAGTATTCCAATGACAGTATATCCATTCGCCTCTGAGAATACAAAAAATCTTCTAAACATTGGAATTGCTGGTGGTTGGACAAAAGCTAGTACAGGATATACATTTTCAAATTGTTCAAGAAAAACAAAAGAATTATTGGCTTTTTTAAAAAAATCAGAAGACTTAACAACCTTTGAAAAAAAATCTAAATATCAACTTTACGACATGTTGTTTTTAGATGTATTATATAAAAATAATGAACTAGGTGAAGAAATCTTTTCTAGTCTGTTCGAAAAAGTAGAAATTCAAACTATTCTCGAATTTCTAGACAACAATTCAAGTATAATCCAAGATATGAAAATTATATTTTCGGTTCCCAGGAGCAAGTTCACACTTGCATTGTTCAAAAGAATCCTAGGTCTTGTTAATTAAATTACTTGTACTAGTTAAATATATGAATGTAAAAACGCCATTATTAATTGGAATATTCTTGCATTTGCTATGTAATGGGCAATCTACTTCCTGCCAAGAAGAAGCGTCTAACATGCAAGATATAGTTGGAGCTTTTACTCCACAATGTGAACAGAATGGTAGCTATAGTCGAATGCAATGTTGGTTAAGCTCTCGCTATTGTTGGTGTGTAGATGAAAATGGAACAGAGATTCCTGGCACATCGATCGCAAGTTGGTTAGTAACGCCAAATTGTTCGGAATCTATCGAATCCTGTTCACTCATACCGAATCCAGGACCGTGCTTCGCAGCCATTGAAGCCTTTTATTTTGACCAAGAAACACAGCAGTGTGTCAGTTTTACATGGGGGGGCTGTAATGGAGTGGTTCCTTTCACAACACTCGAAGATTGTGAGGGAGCAGAATGTAATTCTAATTCGACTTCCTGTGAGGCTAACTTAATTGATGATTGTTTCTGGTCTGAAATTTGGGACCCCGTATGTGGATGCAATAATGTAACCTACTCAAATTATGCTGAGGCAGCCTGTAACAGTATTACTGACTTCAGTGATGGAGAATGCAAAACAGAATGGTCGATAGGATGTACAGACCCAATTGCATGTAACTTTGACTCATCAGCAAATGAAGAGGATGGCTCTTGTGTTTATTCAGAAATAAATTACGATTGCTACCACAATTGTTTGGAAGATCAAGACCAAGACTTTATTTGTGATCCCTTCGATAATTGTATGTTATTATACAATCCTAACCAGATAGACTCAGATGAAGACGGTTTTGGCGATCTTTGTGATGAAAACATTGGTATTGAGAGCCATATGAATTCATTGGTAGGATTAATCAAAATGATTGATGTACTAGGTCGTGATGCTCAAACTCATGAAAAGGGGCAAATCTTGTTCTACTTATATGGGAATGGCCGAGTAAAAAAGAAAATTCTATTCTAAGCTAAAAAACCAATGGCCCTAATCCCAAAAGGATATAAAATTTATAGTATTTTATATAATTATTGCCCTCAGTGCCATGAAGGAAGGTTTTGGGCGACAAATAATCCTTTTAAAAATGTACTCCTCAAAGACGACGGAACTTCAAAATACTGCAATAAATGTAAGTTGAAATTTGATTTAGAAGTAGGTTTCTGGTATGGAGCAATGTATGTGAGCTATGCACTTGGCGTTTTCATATTAGTTGTTTCTTGGATTATGGTGCTAGTTCTGTTTCCAGAAATTGAAATAGAACATGAAATTGCAATAATATCAGGGGCAATTCTTTTATTTGCCCCATTAAATTATCATCTATCTAGGTTGATATGGATTAATTTTTTCATTCATTACAAAAAATTTGTCAATGGTAAAAAAAAATAAATTACTGCATATTCAATAAATGGGCGCTGTTTTTCTAAAAAATTATACGATTGACCAATATTATTAATTCAAATTCAATAAAGAGAAACGAATTCCCTTGCCAATTCCAATAATTATTTAAATTTGCGTAACAAAAGCTTTTTTTACTCAAAAAAATGAAAAAAATGAAAAAGACAGTTTCTATTCTTGCAATATTTAGTTTGCTTAATTTGAATACTACTAATTTAGTAGCTCAAGATGTCAATGACACTTCTGTAACTATCGAAATGACTACAGATTCGACTGTAATAGATTCAATGTCGTTAGATTCTATAACCTCAGATTCTGCTATATTGGTAGAACAGATTGCTCCAGAATTAATTGAAGAAGTAAAAGAAGCTAGCTTTCATCAAGTTTTGAAAGAAAAATTTATCGAAGGTGGCGCTGGATTTATGGGAGTAGTTCTAATTGCTCTTATTTTAGGTTTAGCACTTTGTATAGAACGTATAATATACCTTAACCTAGCTACAACTAATACAGAGAAACTTTTAGCTGATATTGATGAATCTTTAAAAAGTGGCGGTGTAGATAGTGCCAAGGAGGTTTGTAGAAATACACCTGGTCCGGTAGCCTCAATATTTTATCAAGGTCTCGAAAGATCTTCTGAAGGGCTTGAAATGGTTGAAAAATCTATAGTTTCTTACGGTTCAGTTCAAATGGGTAGACTTGAGCGTAATACTTCTTGGATATCCCTGTTTATCGCCTTAGCTCCTATGCTTGGTTTTATGGGAACAGTAATTGGAATGATTGGAGCTTTTGACGCAATTGAAGCAAACAATAATATTTCTCCTGCATTAGTTGCGGGTGGAATTAAAGTAGCCCTTCTTACTACTGTATTCGGTTTGATTGTTGCGATGATACTTCAAGTCTTTTATAACTATATCATTTCAAAAATCGACAGCCTGGTCAATACCATGGAAGATGCATCTATTACATTGATTGATATTTTGGCAAACCAAGAATCATCAAAAAAATAATTAATTATAAACCGTTAAACATATTGACATGGGAGATTTCATGACAAATTACGGCATCCTGCTAACTTATATTCTATTAGCTGTAGCAACATTTACAGCTCTTGGATTTCCAATCAAATATTTGATTGAAAATCCAAAAAAGTCAAAAGATGTAGCTAAGGGAGCAGGCGCCCTCTTAATGGTTTATTTGATTGCATACTTTTTGGCATCAAATGAAGTTACTGATCACTTTTCTAAATTTAATGTCAGCCCAACAGAGTCAAAACAAGTTGGAACTGGACTCTTTGTGTTTTATATTCTTGCGGCTTGTGCAATACTTTCTGTGGTGTATACCGAAGTTTCAAAATTGCGTAAATAACCTAGCATATGTCTAGAAGATCTCTACCCGAAATCAATGCAGGATCAATGGCAGATATTGCCTTTCTTCTGCTTATCTTTTTCCTAGTAACAACCACCATGGATGTAGATACTGGTTTGGTTCGTAAATTGCCAGCAATGCCAGAAGAAGAAGAAATCATAGATGATTCTCAAATTAAAGCAAAAAACATCTATGTAGTTCTTGTAAACGCCAAAGACCAGTTATTAGTAGAAGAAGAATTAATGCAAGTTTCTGAACTACGAGATGGTGCTAAAAAGTTTCTTGACAATTGGGGTAAAAACCCAAACTTATCCGATAATCCCCAAAAAGCTATTGTATCACTTCAGAATGACCGGGGGACATCATATGAGATGTACATCAAAGTACAAAACGAACTTTCAGCAGCCTATCGCGAACTTCGCGACAGAGAAGCTCAAAAAAAGTTTGGACTCAATTACGGAGAACTCAAGGGAGAAAATAAAAAAGAAATTCGTAAAATGTTCCCAGAAAAAATTTCTGAAGCGGAACCTAAAAATGTAGGAGAAAACTAATGAGTCGCTTTAAAAAGAAAAAAGGTGAAGGAACACCGGCAATATCTACTGCATCTCTTCCAGACATAGTTTTTATGCTTTTGTTTTTCTTTATGGTAACTACAGTTATGAGAGAAACTACTCTACTGGTTGAAAATGTTCTTCCAAAAGCATCTGAGGTGAAGAAAATTGAAGATAAATCTTTGTGCAGTTACATTTATGTTGGAGCACCAGTAGCTGGAATGAAAGCAAAATTTGGATCTGAACCTAGAATTCAATTAAATGACTCTTTTAAATTATCCTCCGAAATTCAAGAATTTGTCGCGACAAAAAGAGAAGCAACTGCAGAAGAAAAAAAGCCTCAACTTGTCACCTGTATAAAAGCAGATGTTGATGCTAAAATGGGACTTATAACTGACATCAAACAAGAACTTAGAAAAGCCCAGGCATATAAAATTAACTATGCCACCTATACAAGTTTGGATTAAATTTGAACACATACTTAAAAAAAGGAAGCTGAGCTTCCTTTTTTTTTTACGCATATCTGAATGAAATTATATAATATTTGGGGGTGATCGAAAGGCAATCCAAAAGGAAAAAAGTAATGCAAACACTCCTAATAATATATTTTCAGCCCCCACAACTCCCCAAGAGCGATCCAAAATTTGGTGCTGAATCATAAAAGTGATAAATACTAGGCTAGTATTATAAAAGAAATGTAACAAAATTGCGGTACGCAAATTCCCCGAATTCAGATAAACATAACCAATCAGTGCACCTAGCAAAAAACGAGGAAGAACGGCTTGATATTGAAGATGTACAACAGAAAACAAAAAGGCCGTTAGCCATACCGCCAAATGTTTTTTAGCCCACCATTCGTGAAACAAGTTCTGCAACAATCCCCGAAAAAGAAGTTCTTCGCCAATAGCGGCTAATATCCCAACAAGAATAATCATTTGAAAAAGATCTGTATAACTGTCCATTTTCATTAATTGCTCTGTTAGAAGAATTGTCTCAGCTTCGATTTGCTTCAAGAAATAGAAAAAGTCAGGCAGATAAATACCCTCATTTAGACTTCCCAAAAAATTCGCGGCGGGAATCATAGCAAGGGCCAAAAGAAAAAGAAAAAAAATACGACCCAAAGAAAGAGATTGATTTAAATTCAATTGGTTCATAAGGGTCAAACCTCTAAAATGAAAAAACAAACAGCTTGGAAATATAAAAACACCAATAGCATTGAAGAATTGCATGCATTTTAGAGAATTCAACACAGAGAGATCTTGAATATTGAGGGCTGAATCAGGGGAAAAAAAGGCAACATCAAAAAATAAATAACATACAAGAGCACCTAAAAGTTGAGAACACAAAAGTCCTACAACAATTAGCATAGTAAGGCCATACAATAAACTAGAAAAACTTCTTTCTGACCAAATCCCTCTACTTTTCTCCCACAAGCGAAATCCCATATGTTTTTTTGTATTTTTATAAAAAAATTATATTGGTAAAGATAGGAAATATAGAACTTGGTGAATACCCTCTTTTGCTGGCCCCAATGGAAGATGTAAGTGACCCACCATTTCGGGAGCTCTGTAAAAAACATGGTGCAGACTTAATGTATACTGAATTTATTTCCTCTGAAGGGCTTATTCGAGATGCTGCAAAAAGTATTCAAAAGTTAGATATATTTGAATATGAAAGGCCTGTAGGCATTCAAATATTTGGTTATGATATTGACTCCATGCGACAGGCCACAGAGATTACCACTCAAGCCAAGCCAGACATCATAGATATTAATTATGGTTGCCCTGTCAAAAAAGTCACCTGTAAAGGAGCTGGAGCTGGAATTCTTCAGGATATACCTAAAATGGTGAGTATGACATCTGAAATTGTCAAATCGACTGATCTTCCAGTGACAGTAAAAACGCGTTTGGGATGGAACGAGGACAACAAACACATTGTAGAAGTTGCAGAAAGACTTCAAGATATTGGAATTCAAGCCATCTCTATTCATGGAAGAACTCGCAAGCAAATGTATAAGGGAGATGCAGACTGGACACTTATTTCTGAAGTAAAAAACAATCCCCGTATACACATTCCTGTTTTTGGAAATGGGGATATAGATTCTCCAGAGAAAGCAAAGATTATGAAGGAACGCTATAATGTTGATGGCATGATGATTGGGCGAGCTGCAATTGGAAACCCTTGGATATTTAATGAAATAAAACATTTCTTAAAAACTGGAGAAAAATTAAAAGGACCGAGTCTAGATGAACGAGTTTCTGCCTGCAAACAACATCTAGAAAGATCTATTGAATGGAAAGGACCGATTCTAGGCGTTGTTGAAACTCGAAGGCATTACAGTAATTATTTCAAGGGAATGCGGGGTATTAAAGAATATAGAGGCAAGCTGGTAACAGCTGATGATCCTGCTATCCTGTACGCTCTTTTAGAAGAAATTTCTGAAGTCTTCGCTGCCCACGAATTTATTTAGTTGTTCAGTAGAAATTTTCTTTTTAGGATGCGAACTGGTAAATATGTTATTAATAAAGAAATCCCCATTAAAGTGGCACCAATCAAAACAATATCTATAGCTTGAACATCAACAGGATATGCATTCACTATAAAATCTCCCTTTTCACCCAATTTAATCAAACCATAATTCTGCTGAATAAGACATACTGAAACACCAATTATTAAACCTAATCCCCCGCCGAAAAAAGAAACTAGCATTCCTTCATAAAAAAATATTTTCTGCAGTATTCGATCGGATGCTCCAATTGCCCAGAGACTTTTTAAGTCTTTCCTCTTTTCTAAAAGTATCATCACTACCGAGCCTACAATATTAAAACAAGCTATCAGCAAAATAAATGCAAGAATAAAAAAGATAGCCCATTTTTCGGTCTGAAGTACTTTATATAAAAATGCGTTTTGCTGAAATCTGTTTAAAACCTCAAAATCATTTCCAAAAAATTCTTGTAATTTTTCTTGTACATGTCCTTGGTTACCCTCTCCTATATGGAATTCCATACTTGAGATTTGGTCTGGCTTATCTAAAAAATCTTGAACTCGAGATAATGAAGTCAAAACATAAGAAGCGTCGTATTCAGCTTGCACAGTGTAAATTCCAGAGATATAAAAAAAAGTTTCATTAAACGGACGCTCTGTCAAGTTACCAGGACTAGCCTTTAGGTTAGGTACGAAGACCTTTAAAGGCTTTTCTAGAGACCCAATAGAAGAAGAAAGTGTATATGAGAGAGATTGTCCGATCAGTGCCCATGAACCGTTGTCTTGCTCTCTAAATCCAGTCCCTTTAATGATGTGCTTTTCTATAGGTAACGAATCCTTACTGGGCCATTGAGAAATCCCTCTAATTTTAGCAATCTGTTCTTGTGTTTCCTGACGTAATAATACTTTTTCTTCAAAAATTTCCTGGATTGATTCCCAAGGAGCAATCGCTCTAAGGACTTCTTTATCAATTGAGGTACTTAAAAAAGTCTTTGAACTAGTTGATCGAACAACAAAATCAGAACTTATTTTATGATACATGGATTTAATGAGTACCTCAAAACCATTAAAAACTGATAAAATAATGACCAAGGCTAGAGTTCCTATTGCAACACCAAAAATAGAAATGGCAGTGAGTGCATTGATGGCATTCTTGCTACTTGGGGAAAACAAATACCTGCGTGCTATGTAAAGAGCTACATTCAAAACTAATCAGATAATGGCTGATCTTCTGCGCGAAGCAAGCGATCGATATTCTCGGCATAATCGATAGAATCATCTATATAAAAGGATAATTCAGGAACAATTCGTAGTTGGTGTCGCACGCGTTTACCTAGTTCATTCCTGATTTCTGAAGCATATAAATTCAATGAATTTAAAAACTCTTGGTCATCTTTTAAAGGGAAAACACTCAAAAAAACTTTGGCATAAGAAAGGTCTGGGCTTAGTCTTACTTTTGAAACAGAAATCAGTGCCCCGGGGGAAATGGAAGGGGTCTTCAATTGGAGAATTTCTGCTATATCCTTCTGTATTTGACGTGCAACCTTTTTTTGTCTAGTAGTTTCCATTTACCAAAGGTAAACATTTCGGCCTAGGGATTGAATATATTATTTACATAGAAGTCAAAAGAAATTATTAGAATTGTTCCTGCCAATGAAAACTATATGGAATTGAATTTTATCTTTGTAATGGAAGAATATTTATTGAATACTTCAAACCCAAGATGAAAGCTTTTTTTAAAATTTTAACATTCGCCTATAACTACAAACATTTAGCTCTACTAAATATTTTACTAAACATCTTATCTGTTCTTTTTGGATTATTTTCAATCACATTAGTTATTCCGATTTTAGGAATCTTATTTGGCACGCAAGAAAAAGTCTTGCAACCACCAAAAGGAGAATTATCTATTGACTGGCTTAAAGATTTGCTTTCGTATAAACTAACAAGCCTTATAGAATCTGCTGGTCCCTCAGTAGCATTGGGATGGATTTGCTTTGCCATTGTGATTGCTTTCTTTCTGAAAAACCTTTTTAGGTATTTGGCACAATTTGTTCTTGTGCCCATGCGAACAGGAGTCACTAGAGATATTCGAAGAGCCTTACACACCAAATTATCTTCCTTGTCTATCTCTTACTTTTCTGAAAAAAGAAAAGGAGACCTAATGTCACGAATGACATCCGATGTCGCTGAAGTTGAAATCTCAATTATGAAAACATTGGGTGTAGTAGTTCATAATCCTATAAATATTATTGCTTCTATTGTCCTGCTTCTGAGTATGAATATCCAACTGACGTTTATTGTCTTACTACTATTTCCTTTTGCAGGTTTTGTGATCGGGATTATTGGAAAAAGTCTAAAAAAGAAATCACTCAGAGGACAAGTTCAAATTGCACGAATTTTATCCTTCATAGAAGAGACTATTTCTGGCCTTCGAGTAATCAAAGCTTTTCAAGCAGAAAAACAAATCATACAGAAGTTTGAAGAAGAACTTCAAACCCATCAAAAAATTATGTCGAGCATTATGAAACGTCGAGATTTAGCCTCACCCATGAGTGAATTTCTTAGCACACTTGTTATGGTGGTTGTTATCTGGTTTGGGGGAAATCTGATTTTTGAAACACAAGGAAATCCGAACGGATCAGAGCTAAGTCCCCAAACTTTTATTGGCTTTATCATCATTTTCTCACAAATTTTACCGCCTGTAAAATCGCTTTCTCAGGGATATTACAGCATACAAAGAGGCTCCGCTTCGGCAGAAAGAGTTTTAGCAGTTTTAAATACTGAGATTGAAGTTAAAGACAATGAAAATGCTCTACCCTTGGATCAATTTAAAAATAAAATACAAATTAAAAATGGAGGTTTCTCTTATGAAGAAAAACCCATACTGCAACATATCAATTTGCAGATAAAAAAAGGTAAAACTTTAGCATTAGTAGGTCAATCTGGAGGAGGGAAAACATCTTTAGCCAATTTGATTGCACGTTTTTATGATCTTAAGGAAGGTCAAATTCTAATCGACGACATAGATATACGCGACTATGTATTAAGAGATTTGAGAAAGCAAATGGCCATTGTTACCCAAGATCCTATCCTTTTTCATGATAGTATATTTAATAATATTGCCTTGGGCATTGAAAATCCGGACCCTAAAAAAGTTCAAGAGGCTGCTAAAATTGCAAATGCACACGAATTTATAAGTCAATTTGAGAATGGCTACGAGCACAATATCGGGGACGGTGGTCACAAACTATCTGGCGGACAAAAACAACGAATCAGTATTGCACGGGCTGTTATGAAAAATCCTTCTATTCTAATTCTAGACGAAGCCACTTCTGCCCTGGATAGTGAATCAGAAGGCTTGGTTCAAGAAGCATTGGGGAAATTAATGGCCAACCGTACATCTATTGTCATTGCCCATCGCTTATCTACAATTCAAAAAGCTGATGAAATTGTGGTCTTAAATCAAGGTCAAATTGTAGAACAAGGAAGCCACGAAGCTTTGCTTGCAATCAAAGGCAATTACTTCAAGCTTCATCAAATGCAAAACCGTACCTAAATGATAGAAAAAATTGAACATATCGGAATTGCTGTAAAAAATATCGATGACGCAAATCGAGTTTATGAACAATTATTGGGAATCCCACCTTATAAGACGGAAATCGTTGATAGCGAAGGAGTAAACACCTCATTCTTTCAAACTGGAGATTGCAAAATTGAGCTACTGGAGGCTACCAGAGAAGATAGTCCACTTGCAAAATTTATTGAAAAAAAAGGCGAAGGAATTCACCATATTGCTTTTGGAGTAGCAGACATTTATTTGGAGATGCAGAGACTAAAAGATAATGGACTATCCCTTCTTAATAAGGAACCTATAAATGGAGCTGACAATAAACTCATTTGCTTTATACATCCAAAGGATTCTCATGGTGTCTTGGTAGAACTTTGCCAAGAAATAATCGAATAAATTAAAAAAATGATATACCATACAAGAAAATTAGTAAAACCTGAAGATCTCAATGCTGGTGGTTCCCTTTTTGGAGGAACTCTTCTTAGATGGATCGATGAAGAAGCCGCAATTTATGTAATGTGTCAATTAGACAACAGACATGTGGTTACCAAATTTATGTCTGAGATTAACTTTGTAAATCCAGCTCGCACAGGAGATGTGGTTGAAATAGGGTTGGAGACTATTAAATATGGAAAAAGTTCTATAACTGTAAAATGTGAAGCTCGAGTAAAGCAGAGTCAGAAGATCATCATTACGATAGATAATATTGTGTTTGTTCATTTAGATGAAAATCAAATGCCTAGTCCTCACGGAAAAAGCTAGAAATACTTGCGCCTTGGTCAAGATGATATGATTCTAAACCAGCCTTTATACCTCCTTGAACATGCTGTATTGAGTCGTCTATAAAAAGAGTCTCAGACTTTTTCAAGTCTTTTTCTTTAATAATATAGTCAAACACTTCAGTGTTAGGTTTTCTTTTCCCTATCTCATGAGATAGGTATACTTTTTCAAATCTTGCGCAGAAGGATTTGAAGTTTTTAGGCCCAACCTGATGTAAAATGAACTCAATATGTATTTCGTTGGTATTGCTCAATAAAAATAAGCGATAGTCAGAAGAAATTTCGTCTAAACATGCCAAAGCCTCAGGTATGAATTGCAAAAGCATAGCATTCCAGGCCTCCGTTATTTGCTGATCAGTTAAAGAATCCTGAACGAGCAGATTAATCTCTGCGAAGAATTCTGATTTTGAAATGACACCAGTTTCTAGATCATCAAAAAGATTTTGTTGCCCTGCCTTGGCAAAAAGTTGGTCAAAATTTTTGATACCAAGATTTTTGAAGGCTATAATGGTTTTATGGTAGTCAATAGCATAAATAACCCCACCTAGATCAAAAATAATGTTTTTTATTCCCCCATGCATATCTATTAATTTCATTGCAAGATAAACAGATTATGCGTATTATTGCAGACTAAATTTTAGTTGAATAAGTTTTTCACAAGACAAATCTAAAATTGGGCCTATAGCTCAGTTGGTTAGAGCACTTGACTCATAATCAAGGGG
>TARA_B110000444_G_C18851578_1_pt1 | contig 13253 bp, 10 predicted proteins | sample TARA_B110000444 | Tara Oceans TARA_B110000444 (sample SAMEA4398370) | marine metagenome | biome: Polar Biome; feature: [SRF] surface water layer (ENVO:00010504); material: water (ENVO:00002006), including particulate matter (ENVO:01000060) such as... | depth 5 m | reverse complement strand
TGCTTTTTAAAAGTAATAATTCCATATTTATATCCATACTAATATATATTTGTAACATATTTTCAAAAATGAAATATGTATACTTTTTTTTAATTTTAATTTCTCTGGAACTATTTAGTCAGAATACGGAGCCAATTAATTTTGATGGAATAGTAGAGGTCAAAGAATGGAGCGCTTTCCCATCTTTTGATATTTCATATGAAATTGAACCAGGAAATAATATTGCTCCACCCAATAGAACCAAAGCGTATGTAACATATTCTAAAACTCACATGTATGTTGGTTTTAACGCTGAGGTCCCAAAAGATCAATTAAGAAGTGCAATTAGAAATCGAGATCAGGTTTTTCAGGATGATCGAGTAGCCGTATGTATTGATACTTTTGGAGATGGAAGATATATGATATGTCTTGGAAGTAATGCCAACAATATTCAGTTTGATTTAAAATTTGCAACTGATGATATTGATACATCTTATGATGTTAATTATGAAAATAAATCACAGTTAACGGAAAAAGGTTATGATGTAGAGCTTAAAATACCCTTTTCTGCTTATCAATTCAAAAACCAGCCACAGTTAAATTGGAAAATTGCTTTTTTTAGAACAAGTTTTGCTAACGGAAAAGAAAGTTTAAGTCAAAATTATCCCGTCGATCGAAATAATCCTTGTTTTGCATGTCAAGTCACTTCTGAAGTTGTGTTTAAAAATATCAAGCCAGAACTTAGGTTTAATATTATTCCATATATATATAGTGGAGTCGAAGGTTTGAAAAATGGAAATTCCATACTATATGGTAAACCAGAATTTAATATTGGTGTGAGTGGAAGACTGGATTTAAGCTCACAAACTTCCTTGGAATATGCTATTAATCCTGATTTTTCTCAAGTTGAAGCTGATGTATCACAAATTAATGTAAATGCTACTTTTGCTATTTTTTATCCGGAACGAAGACCCTTCTTTAATGAAGGAGCTGATTTAGTTAGTTCTGAACTAAGTACAGTCTATACTCGAATGATAAATCAACCTATTCTTTCCACTAAGTTGATTCATCAAGACGATAAACAAAGAATATATTGGTTAGCTGCATACGATTCAAAAACAGCATATATAATTGGAGGTGAAAATAAATCATACAGTGGAGAGGGAAAAGAAAATTTCTCTAATATTTTAAGGTATCAGCGAAATTATGATAAAGGCTCAAACTTAGGATTTTTAATAACAAATCGAATACTGAAGGGTGGAGGAAGTGACCACACATTTGGGATCTCCGCCCGCCATCAATTTTTCAAATCTTATACTGTCAATTTTGAATTAAATAAAAGTATCACCGATGAACCTAATAATGATTGGATTAATGATAAAGGTTTTATAAAAAATAGATCATTAAAATTAGATGGTGAGTCATATAGCGGAGATGCTTTTCTCTTAAATATAAGAAGAACAACAGTAAACTGGCAAACATCTCTTGGATATGAACAATTATCACCTTTGTACAGAACTCCACTAGGATTTTCTATTCAAAATGCATCAAAAAATATTTATTTGAGTCAAAACTATATCTATTATGGTAAAAATTTTATTCAAAAAGCCACTTTAGGAGCAGACTTAGAATGGCAATTTAATTATGATGATCTTCAAAAAAATGGTGAGATCGAACTTGAAGGAGAATTAATTATGAAGAGTAACTTAGAAACTAGATTTGAATTTAGTTATCAGTTTAATAATGAATTTGAGGGATTTAATCCAAAAGATTTAAATTCTGTTTCTTGGTCTTTAGGTTACAACCCATCAGAAATTGTAAGGTTAAGAATTGCTTTTGGAATTGGGGATCAAATAGGTTACAATTTGGAGAACATAGCTGTTGGAAATGAAATAAATTTTAGAACTTTTAACTCTTTCCAATTATCAGATAAATTTCGAATTAGTCCAATTTTAAGGTATAGTGAATTAAGAAGTAAGATTGATAATTCACTATACTATAAAGGATACATAACGAGAATTAATTTTAATTACCAATTTAATAGAGATTTTTCTGTACGGTTGATCACTGAGTATGATGATTTTGATAAAACATTTTTTTCTCAGCCGCTAATTAAATGGAATCCAAATCCTTTCACTCTATTTTATGTAGGGGGAAATATTGGTTATAGTAGAACTGAGATCAGTAAAATATTCACCTCCGAGTCAGCTCAATTTTACCTTAAATTTCAATACCTGATCGGGAATTAGCCTTTCAAGCTATTGATGTATCTTTCTGCATCTAATGCAGCCATGCAACCTGTTCCTGCTGCAGTAACAGCTTGTCTATATTCTTTATCTTGAACGTCTCCTGAGGCAAAAACTCCAGGTTTATTGGTTTTGGTATTTTTTCCATCAGTTATTAAGTAACCTCCTTCATCCATTTCTAGCTGATTTTGAAAAATTTCGGTGTTGGGCTTATGACCAATTGCAATAAAAAGTCCTGTTATTTCAATCTCTTCTTTTTCACCTGTTTTATTATTTAAAATTCGAAGTCCCTCGACAACTTGATCTCCTAAAACCTCATCAATTTCAGAAAAATATCGTAAGTCTATATTTTCTGTGTTAGTTACTCTGTGTTGCATCGCCTTAGATGCTTTCATCTCGCCTTTTCTGACAAGCATAGTGACTTTTTTACATATATTAGCAAGATAAGTCGCTTCCTCAGCGGCAGTATCTCCTCCGCCCACAATTGCAACATCTTGTCCTTTATAGAAAAACCCATCACAAACTGCACAAGCTGAAACGCCACCACCTCTGAGCCTTTGTTCACTTTCTAATCCCAGATATTTTGCTGTTGCTCCAGTGCTAATAATTATAGTTTTGGCATGTAATTCAGTTTTTTCATCAACCCATGCTTTGTGAATTCCTCCCATATTCGAAGAAAATTCTACCTTAGAAACGTGTCCAATTCTAACTTCAGTCCCAAACCGTTCAGCTTGTTTTTGAAGTTCAACCATCATAGTAGGTCCATCAATACCTTCAGGATAACCCGGAAAATTATCAACTTCAGTCGTCGTAGTTAATTGTCCACCTGGCTCCATTCCAGTATACATTATTGGTTTAAGATCAGCTCGAGCAGCATATATTGCTGCAGTATATCCAGCAGGTCCACTTCCAATGATTAATGTTTCTATCACATCCATAAATTTTCAATTTAAATTGATTTCAAATGTAAAATTTAATGACTAACTAAATGAATGTTTGTAATAAGTATTCGTTATGTGTTGATAAATTATTTTTTTACTATATCTAATATATCATAAGTGTAACTTGCTTGAAGAGCCAATTTTTTTCTATTCTCAGTTAATTTATAACTTTCCCTTTTAAAATGAAAGACACCAGATGTTCTGAAATTAAAATCTGTTGTGTAGATTAAACTTATCCTATCATTATGATTTACTTCAGTTGCTACAAGCAGATAAGAAGAGGTGTCAAAATAAAATTTCCAAGTATCAGATCCTTTTAAATAGCTAACTTGTAGTGAATGTACTTTTTTTTGGTTAGGCAAATATATCTCTCCTAAATATTTAATAATGGTTCCAGGATCCTTCAACTTCATAGGTTGCCAAAAAACATAAAATGCACCGTCAAGTATTCCTTTTGCACTATTTAGAGACTCTAAATCATTTATATTTTTCCCATTTTTAATTATTTCTATATCAATCCCATTAGTTTTTATAAACTTATTATCTGATAATATTTCAGTTTCATAAGGATCAAATTGATGGGTGATTTGTTGTTTGGTTTTTTTAACAATATTTCCTTCTTTATCATATGTATATGTAGTTTTTAAGTATTTAATCTGTTTTATTTCACTTATAGTATTTTCACCTCCATGAGCATCTAATGACTTTTCGAGAATACTTTTAACTTTTTGATTTTGAGCGTAAACCTTGTTAAAAAAAAGCATACCAATAAGCATAAGTAATTTAATTTCTAATTGTATTTTCATAACTAATTTAATTAATCAATATGTCAAGAACTATAGTTTTTCTTTTGATGAGTTTTATGTTTTTTTCAAAAACGATTGCTCAAGGTATATTAAAACAACAAGATAAGAATTCCATTGTAAGTGTCTTGAATAAACAAGAGAAGGCATGGAATGAAGGAGATATTGATGCTTTTATGGAGGGGTATTTAAAATCTGAGGAACTCGTTTTTAACGGATCTAGTGGTCCGTTTTATGGATGGGAGTCTGTAAAGGAACGTTATATAAAAACGTATCCAACAAAAGAAATAATGGGCAAACTAAAGTTTCAAATCCAAAACATCTCCTATGTTTCTGAAAATGTTGCTCAATTATTGGGCCAATATTTTTTATTTTACCCAGATAAAAAATCGAGTGGATATTTTTCCTTAATATGGTTAAAAACTAAAAAGGGTTGGTTAATTTTGAGTGATCATACTTCAAGAAGTAATTAATTATGTCTATAAAACAACGCATAGGTCTTTTTTTAGGACCACTATCATTTATTTTAATACAGTTTATACCTTTTACAGACCTTAGTTTGGAGGGGAAAAATGTCCTTGCTACAACTTCATGGATGGCAATTTGGTGGATTTTGGAATCAATACCAATAGCTGCAACAGCTTTACTTCCAATTGTTCTATTTCCAGTTACAAATGCCGTTTCAATTTCAAATACTACTGCAGCTTACGGTCATAAATATGTTTTTTTATATTTAGGAGGTTTTCTAATTGCTATTGCCATTGAAAGATGGAATCTTCATAAAAGGATTGCTTTAAATATTATTTCAGCTATAGGTACTAAAATAAACTTAATAATACTGGGGTTTATGGTAGCTACAGCCTTTTTATCAATGTGGATATCAAATACTGCAACCTCTGTAATGATGCTTCCAATTGCACTTGCAATTATAAAACAGCTTGAGGATAATCCCTCAACTTCAATAAATGAGAATAAACAATTTGGAAAAGCTTTATTACTTTCCATAGCTTATAGTGCTTCTATAGGAGGTGTTGCCACTATTATTGGAACTCCACCAAATTTGGTTTTGGCGGGTGTTGTTGAATCGAATTTTGGATATGAAATTTCTTTTTTCAAATGGTTCATGTTTGGATTTCCAATTTCAATGATGATGCTTTTTATATGTTGGCAATATCTTACTAAGCGAGCATTTAATTTTAAACAAAATGAATTTCCTGGAGGTAAAAGTGAAATAAATCGTTTGAAAAATAATTTAGGTAAAATGTCTATTGAGGAAAAGAGGGTGGCATTAATATTTTGTATAACTGCACTTTGTTGGATTTCTAGATCTTTTTTATTACAAAAATTTATTCCCAATATTGATGATACAATTATCGCCATAGCTTTTGGTTTACTTTTATTTGTTATTCCATCGAGTGATAATAAAAGGGCACTCATTACATGGAAAGAAGCTGTCAAGCTTCCTTGGGGAGTCATAATTTTATTTGGTGGAGGAATGGCTTTAGCAAAAGGGTTTGTTGATACTGGTCTTGCGATTTGGATTGGTAGTAAACTCACAATACTTAAAGATTTACCAATAATTATTCTTATACTATGTTTGGTTACTGCAGTTAATTTCCTTACCGAAATAACCTCCAACCTAGCTACTACAGCAATGTTACTCCCAGTCCTTGCTACAATGAGTTTACAGATTAATATTCATCCATTTATTTTAATGGTTGGAGCCACCGTTGCAGCCTCTTGTGCATTTATGCTTCCTGTAGCCACTCCTCCAAATGCAGTTGTTTTTGGAGCTGGATACCTAAGGATTCCAGATATGGTAAATAAAGGGTTCTGGTTGAATATTATCTCAATAGTTGTAATAACCTTAATGGTTTATTTTGTACTTCCAATATTATGGGATATAGGATTAACTGATTCTGTTTAAGAACACGAATATTAGAAAACTATTCTACCGGGGTTTAGAATATTTTTTGGATCAAACATGGTTTTAATTTGTTCCATCAATATAATTTCCTCCTTGGATCTACTGGTATGTAAATATTTTTTTTTGTCAAGTCCGATTCCATGTTCAGCAGACAATGAACCTTTATGTTTTTTTAAAGGAGAATAAACAACAGAGTTAATAAGGTCAATTACTTCGGGATTATTTGTGTTTCTTCCGATTATAAAGTGAATATTACCATCAGCAACGTGTCCAAACGGAAATATGGTTTTGACTTCTTCTATATTTTCGAGCTCCTTAATTATCGAGTTTACAACATTTCCAATTTGAGAAACTGGCAAGCTTATATCAAAATGTTGATCATAATTTGCTTTAGATGCTAAAATTGCTACATCTTCTCTTATTTGCCAAATTTGCTGTTGTTCCTTTTCGGTTTTTGCCATAACAGCATCTTCAATTAATCCATTTTCTAAAGATTTTTCAATGTAATGTTCCAATAATTCATAATCTTCTTTTGATTGACTTCCTAAGCTTTCAACAAAAACATAGTATTTATGATTTTGATCCAGAGGCTTTATTAAGTCTGAAGATTCGATCATTGCTTTATATGTTCTATTCCAAATTAATTCAAAACCACTTAAAGTCCCACTTAACTCTGATTCTAAGTATTTTAAAAGCGAAATAACGTTATCATATGAATTTAAAGCTGCTAGGGCAGATGATCGACTCTTTGGCGCTTCTTGAAGTCTTAAAACTGCCCTTGTAACAATCCCTAAAGTTCCTTCGCTACCTATAAATAGTTGTTTTAAATCATATCCAGAATTATCTTTGATGATTTTCTTTAAGGAAGAAAGAATTGTTCCATCTGGTAAAACAACTTCAATACCTAAAACCATTTGTCTAGTCATCCCATATCGAAAAACTCTAAGTCCACCTGCGTTTGCAGAAATAGCTCCACCTATTTGTGCAGAACCTTTAGCTCCAAAGTTTAATGGTAATAGCATATCTTTCTCAGCCACAGCATTAATTAGCGATTCAACGATTGCTCCTGCCTGAGTTGTAATCGTCTTACTCTTGGAATCAATCTCTTCAATAGAATTCATTTTTTCTAGGGAGATAACTAGTTGATTTTTTTGAGTTTCTGTTCCTCCAACCAAATTTGTTAGTCCTCCATGAACGATTATTTCTTGACTATGTTTATTACACAATTTTACTATTTCGCTAACCTCTTTTGTTGTTCTGGGTAGAGCAACCGCAAGTGCTTGAAGAGGTTCGTCTGTTTTCCATATATGGGAAAATCTTGATAGGACATCACCCTTTAGAAGTAGTTGATTTGTCTTTAGAATCAACTTTAATTTTCTAATTAAACTATTGTTATACATATTTATTTATTGAACTAACAATACTAATATAATTTTTTTTAGATTTGTACCGAAAATATTTGATTTGAAATACAATATTAACTTTTTCAATTGTTTTGTGTCATGCACTCTATTAATAGTTTTCATGCTACCGACGAGTGTCCGTTTGATTGAGTCTTTTGAAAAACATGAGCACAATTTTTGTACAGAATCATCGCTTCATTTTCATCAACAAATTGATGACTGTGTCACATGTGATTTTAGCTTTTCAAATTTTAAATTTGAATTAGATCAAAAATATTATGTTTTTGTAAATTTTTTCATTTATAGTAATTCAACTATTCTTGAAGAAATTCTGTATGTATCAAATATTACAAGCTTTGACTTAAGGGGTCCCCCTTTCAACGCATAAGTAATTTTATTCAATTAAATTTCTTGTTTACCCTATTTTTTATGGGTTTGCATATCCCACAATTTTTACTAACAATTTTAAAATAACAATAATGAAAACAATTAAATTTTTACCATTTTTTTTAGCTCTAATATTATCAGTTGCATCTTGTTCAAAAGACGATGATCCAGCTCCAGAACCCGTTAATGAGGAAGAGCTAATAACTACATTACAAGTAACACTAATGAACAACGATCTGAGCTCAATTGTCAATTTAACGATGACAGATTTAGATGGAGATGGACCAAACGCACCAGTTGTAACTGTGGAAGGAAATCTAATCTCAGGAACTTCTTATGATGGAGTTGTAAAAATTCTTAATGAAACGGAATTTCCAGCTGAAGATATAACTTTAGAAGTTGAAGAAGAGGATTTAGAACACCAGATTTTTTTCACTGTAGGAGGTGGACTTGATGTCACTACATCATATTCAAATTTTGATTCAGCAGGTAATAATTTAGGAACAGAATTTAAATTAGATGCAGGATCGGTTAGCAATGGAACATTAACCGTTACTTTAATACACGAACCTACTAAGCCAAATACAGGATTAGCAAGCGCTGGAGGGGAAACAGACGTTGAGGCTACTTTTAGTATTACAATTGAATAATTATTTTTTGTGAGTGTAAATTGAGGATAATACTTTTATTATCCTCAATTTTACTATTTTACTATTTTACTTATACGTTAATTTTAATTAAACATCCATGTTTAGATTACTGCTTTTAGTGACTCTAACATCTTCTTTATTTATTTTTTCTCAGAATTGTAAAAACACATTTTCTGGAAAAATTATTGATTTACATGATGGAAAGGGACTAAAAGACGCTGTTATATTTGTCGAACAGTTAAATGAACAATTTACAACTGACTCGTCTGGATCATTTATTATTTCAAATCTATGTGATAAATTTTATAACTTTGAAATATCTCATCCTCAGTGCAAAACTAAAATAGAGACTATAAAGGTTTCCAAAAACACTAATAAAATATTTAGATTAGAGCACCATATAGAAGAATTAAATGAGATTATTATTTACGGAAATTCTTTTAATGAAAAGTCCAAAACCATAGCCGAAAATAAAATTTCTAGTAAAGTTTTAGAAAAAAATATTAGCTCTCCATTAGGAGATATTTTAAGTAATTTATCAGGAGTGTCATCATTTAAAACTGGAAACTCTGTTGTTAAACCAATTATCAATGGTCTGCACAGTAGTCGTGTAGTTATTATTAACAATGGTGTCCGAATGGAAGATCAAGAGTGGGGAGAAGAACATTCACCAAATATAGATGTTAACTCATTAGATAAAATTATACTAATAAAAGGAGCAGGAGCTCTTCAATACTCAGGAAATGCTCTTGGTGGAGTTATAGTTGCGGAAATATCAAATTTTCAAATAAAGGACAGTTTATATGGTAAAGTTTTAATTAAAGGTGAAACAAATGGAAGAGGATTAACCACCACTTCCAATTTCATTAAGACTAATAAAAATGGATTATATTATTCTGTTCAGTCAACCTATAAGCGATTTGGAGATTTTGAATCACCAAATTACATATTGAGTAATACAGGGGTTAAAGAGCAAAATGTTTCTTTTAGATTTGGTTTAAACCGATTTAAATATGGGTTAGAATTATATTATTCTATTTTCAACAATGAGCTAGGAATTTTAAGAGCCTCTCATTTAGGAGCTGCTCAAGATCAAATTAGAGCAATAAATAGTCAAACTCCCCTCATAGTTAACGATTTTACATATAATATTAATGTTCCTAAACAAGACCTTAATCACCAAACATTCACATTAAAAGGGTATAATAGATTTGAAAACTTTGGTAAATTAAGTATTCAATATGATTATCAGCAAAATAATCGTTTAGAGTTTGATATAAGAAGAGGAGATGATAAGTTTAAACCCTCTATTGATTTGGAACTCAAGACTCATAGTATAAAACTGGATTTAAATACTCAAATTTCAAACTTAAATATTAAATCAGGGTTAGTTGGAAGATACCAAAAAAATTTTCCAGATCCAGAAACAGGAGTTAGAAGGATTATTCCCGATTATAATAAATATGATTTAGGAGTATATTCAATTTTTGTTTTAAAAATTAATGAAAAATTTCTTTTGGAAGCTGGTGCTCGATCAGACTTCTCATCAATGGATGTCTCTAAGTATTACAAAACATCCTTTTGGAAATCTCGAAATTATCAAAACTTGTTTTCTGACCTGGTAATTAACGAAATTAGTTCTCAAACATTAATTAAAACAAAATTGATTTTTAAAAACTATTCAACAACTTTTGGTTCCAGGTATAATTTATCAAAGAACCATTCAATCAACTTCAACTATTCAATTGCTTCAAGAATGCCAAATCCTTCAGAACTTTTTAGTGAAGGTCTCCATCATTCTTCTGCTCGAATTGAGCAAGGTGATTTAAGATTTAATTCAGAGACAGGTCATAAAATAACTTTAAATTATATTTTTCAAAATAAAAAAATAAATCTATCAATTAATCCTTACATAAATTCAATAAATGATTTTATTTTAATTGAGCCAACTAGTGTGCAAACGACTATAAGAGGTAATTTTCAAGTTTGGGAGTACAGACAAACTAATGCGCAAATATTAGGATTAGATATTGATGCGTCAATAATTTTAAATAAAAATTTTTATTTAGACAACCAATTATCAATCCTTAGGGGTCGTGATCTTACAAGAAAGGAACCCCTAATTAGTATGCCTCCGGTCAATATAAATAATGAAATAGTCTATCAAAATGAAAAAGCTAATAACTTAACAATATCCTTAAAGAGTGAATATGTATTTCGTCAAAATAATTTCCCTGATAATAACTTTGATGTATTTATTGCTTTGTCAGAAACTACGGAAATATTAGATTTGAGTACCCCACCAGAAGCATATCATTTGTTTAATTTTAATTCAAGTGTAGATGTAATAACCAAAAAGAATTATAATCTAACCTTTTCTTTAGGAATAAGAAATTTATTGAACACAAATTATCGGAATTATCTGAATCGTTTAAGATATTATTCTCATGATTTGGGTAGGAGCTTTATTTTTGGTGCTAATTATAAATTTTAATTCTAAAAATAGAATCTCAAGTGGTATTTGGCCAAGTATTATAATTATACGCAACTCGTTATATCTAGAACAAAATTATTAAATTAACAACTTAATTAAGTTGTTAATTTAACTGCAAACAATTAGCAATAGTGAGCATTTTGTCAGAAGTTAACCGCCCTCGATTTATATTATTGATTGAAACTACAAATCGATTTCCTGGAAAGGACAATTCATTCGGATATTTTCCTGTGTGGATGACTCCTTTTTTATTCAAAACATCAATTATTTCAAAATTTCTTTTAGATTTTCTTGAATCGATATATAAATTGTTGTACGTCAGATCAACATTACTTTGATCTAATAAATCATAGAATGAAACCCCCCAAGAGTTATTATCTTCACCATTGAAGTTAACAGTAGTCGTCCAATGTCCCACCATCTTTTTTGACCACTTAGCATAACCTCTTCTACGAGTATAATCATTCGTTAATTTTTTGGAATAAATAGAAATAAATGTGTCCTCAACACCACAATTGGCTGGGATTGCGTAAAAAGCATTATGGAATTCATCGTATGAATTAAGACCATCAGTCTCTCCCAGGTCTTCTATAATTTCAATAATTTCATTGTCTGTTTTATCTGTAGATTGAGAAAAAACGAGATATTTTGAGTCTTTGGAAACTAAGCAAAAATAGGTTCTTAAATACTCTTTGCTTCTTTTGGGCTGAATAGTAACCTTATATCCATTTAATTTTTGGAATGAAGACAGTTTAATTTTTAACTTGTCTTCAAAGGCATAGTTCCCAGTTTCCAAAATTAGCTCGGCAAAATAATCAGCAATATTTTGGTTGGTCACCAGAACGTCATCCGGAAATCCTAAATCTAAGTTATCTTTAAGCTCAATAATGTCTATGGTCAGTCTGTTTCCAAACAAGTTATCTTCATAAATGACTTCTGCAACAGCATTTGATTTTTTCATAAGACTCTTCATGTAAATCCCCCTTGGGAGATCGTGTTTTATATTGTTGTAAGCTGAGCCATACTTTCCAAGATCAGCCAAAGAGTCTGGGCAATTAGTCACGAAAAAGCTTTTTACAATAAAATTTTTGTCATCTGGAAACTTGTTGATTAAATCATAAATCTTTTCTGGAACATTTGGTTTTTTTGACTGAAGTCTTTCACGTTCGATTAAATGATCCTCAAATTCTAAATCAAGATTTTCTTGAATAGTTTGATAATTTATTATTTTAAGCTCATCTGAGGTTATAATTAATTCTAACGATTTTTTGAATTCTTTAATATCATCAATTGATTTTTCAGCACCAGTCAAAATTCTGTACCATTTGCCATTATTCGTTGCTTCTAATAAAATATAAGATTCAATACTTTCACTTTCCAGTCTGTCTTGAATATCTAACGCTTTGTAGTAGCTTCTAACTTCTTTAATTTGAATAGCATATGGGTTATCTTCATCGACCTCTTTTGTTGAGCAAGAAAATACTGATAATGCCAAAAAGACTATGAAAAAGACTTTAGATGTGTTCATTTTTTATTTTATTAAATATAATAATAATATTAAAACTCGTATTAAATAAAAAACGGATAGACTTTATTAAAGTTTAACCGTTTTATTTTTATATAAAATTCTCTATCAAAATATCGAACATCAGTTTTACACCAAAGGAATTTATAGATATCTGAAAATTGATTGAACTTATAATTTAGGATGTTTCTAAAATTGATTATTTAATTCTCGTGTAACTTTCATCCCCATATGCTTCTGTGGAAAGGCCAAATTCATCTTTATTTTTAAAGGTTAAGGTTGCATTTGTGACATTTCCATAATAATCTTCAAATATTAAAGTGAAAACACCTTTGTCTAGCGAATAATTCCATGTTCCCCCGGCTTCTGCCCAAGTAAATGTGTTGTCCTTTTTAATAGTTAATGGAACATTCGATTTTGACATATAATTCCCAATAAGATCTTGACTGGTGTATGTGACAACAGCATTTGATTCCAAAACAACATTTATTTTTTCTTCGGTTTTACTTTTCTTTTTAGTGGATTCTACTTTAGTTTCCACTAAAATTTCCAGTTCAGTTTTTGCCTTTTGATTATTACCACAACTGATAACTACAACTGTAAATAAAAATAGTACTAAAATTTGTTTGATTCTCATTTTTAAGGTTTTAGATTCTTTTAAAAGTAACTTATTAATATTTATTAAAAAATTAATTATAAGTTTTCGTAAATATTTGGTTTTTAACCTTGTTGGTTTTATTGTCTTAGTATACAACTCTATTGAAATATCGAATATTAGTTTTACTTCAAAAGATTTTGAATTAACAAACTATTTGATCAAGATATTTGTGACTAAAGATTATTTATAATCCCAGGATTTATTTTTTGTAAATCTTCAACAAATTTAGTTTTGTGTTTT
>TARA_B110000444_G_scaffold256602_1_pt1 | contig 13277 bp, 12 predicted proteins | sample TARA_B110000444 | Tara Oceans TARA_B110000444 (sample SAMEA4398370) | marine metagenome | biome: Polar Biome; feature: [SRF] surface water layer (ENVO:00010504); material: water (ENVO:00002006), including particulate matter (ENVO:01000060) such as... | depth 5 m | reverse complement strand
TTAGTATCGATTCTAAATGGTAGCATTAGAGTTGTAGTTGCTGGAGTCTCACCTGGTACTACTTCGCTTCGACCTGCCCTTTCGGCTTGTGCTTCGAGTGCTAATAGAACTCTATCAAAACCTAGCCCGAAGCCACATGACGGGTCTAAATCTTCCAGTCCAAATAGGTGTAGAAGGCGATATGAACCGCCCCCTAGAACTTGTCCTTCTCCACCAAGTTCGGCTACATTGACTTCGAAAACCATACCGGTGTAGTAATCCAACCCTCTTGCTACACAGAGATTTACTTTGAGAGATGGTGGAGTTGGAGCTAATGATTCAAGAGCAGTAAGCAATTGTTTCAATTCATCTAGAGATTCAAGTGGTACACCCATTGTTGTCAATATTTCTCGAGCCGATTCAAGTGTCTCTATTCCGCCATCTAACTCCGAAAGGCTTCGAAGGCTTTGTGTTGCAGATGAATCTATACCATTCTTAACAAATAATTCAGAAAGGCCATCCCAATCCCCTTTGTCAAGAAGACGCATAGCACTGGCTACTGGTGCTTCTGGCTCACCTTCTTGTGAAAGACCCAGTCCAGTCAAAATATCACGTAAGACTCCAACATGACCGATTCTTACCTCATAGTCTTCTAAACCGCAACCATCGAGCATGTTGATTGCTAGAGCAACTACTTCGGCTTCAGCGAATGGACCATTGGCACCGATAAGTTCGGCACCGTACTGGAAAAACTCACGATATCTTCCTTTCTTAGACTCCTCATATCGGAAACATTGCCCAAAGTAAGACAAGCGAAGTGGTTTGGGAGAACCTCTCATTTCTTCACTAACCATTCTCATTACGGGAGCGGTTAGTTCAGGACGCAAAGTCAAGGCTCTGTCAGATTTATCCTGAAATGCATACAATTGTTTGACAACACCAGGTCCTGACTTGGCAGTAAACAAATCCAGAGTTTCAAAAATAGGAGTCTGGACACGCTTGAAACCATGAGATAGCGCCTTAGATTCGAGTAGATTCTCGAAGGCTAATCGCCTGCTCATAACTTCCGGGGTGAAGTCCCGGGTTCCGCGTGGTCTCTGTACCATCACTCTGTGGGGAGCACATCGAGCATTTCAGATGAACGGCTAACCTTAGGGCTAATGTGGCGGTATTAGAGGCTGAATAAATGATTCGCACACTCATTCGTATTCAGAAATACCGCCTGATAATTGGTCTAAGTCTGGAGCTTCAGGAACCCCTTCTAACGGTGCATCAAGTTTCGACATTTTTTCGACTAACTCCCAATCAGGCTCACTTGGAGAATCTGTAACTATTGCAGATTTGTTTTCTAATTTAATGGGCGGAGCTTCTTCTCTTTCAACTGGTTTAATCGGTACATCTACACCTAATTTGGTCCATAAGTCTGCAGACGTTTCTTCATCTAACGACTTGCCAGAGCGCTCTTGCTTTTCCTTTCTTTTCATTTCCATCTCTCGTTTGAGAGTTGTTTCTATTTCGACTTGGGCCTCGATTCCTGCCCAAACTCTTGCTTCTTCAACATCATCTTCTTGCTGTTTCAAAATCTCTAAAGCACGTTTGCTTGGTTTATCGAATAATAACCAAAACCATCGAACGATTGGAATTAGAATTAGGGCTATTGCTAAACCTAGGCCTATCCATTGGAACAGGCTAAGTGACAATTAATCCACCTCAAGCATCAGTTGCATCGGCTAGGTGTTCCCAGCCAGGAGGGTACTCTCCTACTTCAACGACTAATTCGTCGGCTCCACCCGGTAGCATCGAAATATCTACGTCAGCACCTTCAGGTACATTTCTGAATAGAGGACGCTGAATCAATTTCTTGTTTAGCAGCATGAATCCACCAGCAACCACTCCCCAGAAGAGTAGAATGATTGTAATCCCGTTAGGGTTAGATGGGTTCCAAACATCAGGAGTGTTTGCGATCATATCTCCAAAGTAGGATACGATAAGAATGGTGAACAAGAATGGGAATGCAAGATACATCAGAATATCCCACCATCTGCCAATCCAGATATCGTTGTCGCCAGTGTTGATGAAATCGTCACGGAATGCAGAAACACCTACCCCTAGGTACCCAGATAGTCCAGGTGCTGATTCACCAGATTCGACTTGTGTACGCCACTTTTGGTACCCATATTTCCAAATTGTGAAAGCGATGAATAGACCGCTAAACATCAAACCGTATCCCCAAATGTGGTCTTGGACCTCAAGGAATTGTGGGAATGCAGTACCATCAGGAGCGATTGTGATCCACAACATCGCAGAGGGCAATCCAAAGATTAGGATTGCAATCGAAGTCAAAAGAACTGACTTCTCACGCTCATAGCCGTGGTCGACGAAGTTACGAACACACAATTCAACTGTAGAAATCATCGATGTCAGCGCTGCGAAAGATAACGCAAGGAAGAAACCACTCATCATCACCCATGCTCCAATCGGCCCTCCTGGAGCTTGTGCGAATACTTCTGGCAATGCAAGGAATGTGATTGCCGAAGAACCATTGGTAACGGTATCAAGTGGGTTGTCTGAAACTGCGAAGATTGCAGAAAGTACAGTTAATCCAGCGATGATAGAAATCGAATTGTTTGCTAATCCCATTGTGAATGCGTTTAGAGTTGTATCCTCATCCTTGCGCATGTAAACAGAGTAAGTAATTGCCATTCCCATTCCGGCAGAACACGACCATGCTGATTGCGACAGTCCGTTAATCCAGATTGCAGGGTCACTGAGTGAACTCCACTTCACTGTAAACATGAATAAGAATCCATCAAGGCTTCCATCCGACATATCCATCCATAGTGATAATCCTAAGGACATGAACAGAAGAACGAATAATGAAATCATCAAAATTACGTTAACCTTCTCAATAGCTTTAGCACCCTTCCAAATTGCTAGTAATGTAATTCCAATAACCAAAAACTGGAAGAAAATCACGTTACCAGAGGATTGTAGGAATTCATTCCATACGAGTTGTGTATCAACATCCTCTCCAACCAAGCCATTGCTAATACCCAATTGGAAATATTTCAGACACCAACCTGCAACAACCGCGTAGTAGAACCCAATTGCTGTCGATATCCATGCAGTCCAAAGCCCCATCCAAGCGAAGTGCCTTCCTGCGAAAATACGGAATGTTCCAATGGTTCCCGTTCGACTTCTCTTACCTAATGCGAATTCTGCAATTACCAGAGGTATAGACCAAGCAAACAAGAAGATTAGCCATGGAATAAGGAAAGTTCCTCCTTCATTGGCACCAACCATTCTAGGGAAACGCCAAATGTTTCCTGTTCCGATTGCGGCACCTATAGCAGCGAAGATGAGGCCCATTCTTCCACTGAACTGGTCGGATTGGCTCATGAGGAGCCCTCCTCCATTACTTCAGCCTCGATGAAAACCGATTCAGGAACAACAACAAGTTCGGCAAGTACCTCTTCCTCATCAACCATCATCAATCTGAGACAGACACCAAGTCCACCCCAAACAAAGACTGCAACTGTCATGAATAACATTAACGAGCCCAAGACATTTCCAAATGGTGCTCTATATTCTAAATTCAGCTCATAGTATTGTGAATTCGTAGGATATTCAATTTTCTGAGTTCCACCGAGTGTAGAGATCATAGCTTTGACATGCAAGACTCCATTTTCATCATCACCTACTGGTAGATTTGCAACTACCTTGTAGCCTTGACCTGAATCGTTGAGTAAATCACAAGTTTCTCCTTTAAGCACAGAGAAACCAGTCATTGACCACGGCTCTGTGAACCACTCCTTAGGACCATAATCAGATTGCTGACGACTTGGTTTTACCATGCGATACATCATGTGAGAATTTTGTTTATTCAAATCGATTGCAAAAGCATTGTCTAGGCACATCTCTACCGGTATGTCGCCTGACTCAGGGACTACAGGTTCAATGATAACTTGATTTCGAACGATATTACTCATTTCCAAATCCGCTCTTTCTCTTGGGTTATCTGCAATCTTGATCATGTAGAATGCGACTCCATTATTTCTTACAGCGATGTGGTCCACATCATCTTCATGCTGGTGGAATGCAGTTCCAATTTCCATTGTGTAGCAATAAGAGCCGTGAACGCCATAATGCCAATCACAGAAATCTCCAGTTGTAGGATACAAATCCGAGGATTGCATGTTTGTGTAATCTGTCATAGTTGCCATTTGGTCACCGTGATAGACCAATTGGTCGTGGTCTGTTGTCTCACAACCTGTGCAGTGACCCCACGGGTACAGCACTAATTCGGAGTAGGAATGGTAAGTTAAGGTAGCCTTGAACTCTGAAGCTCCATCGTTGTTATCATCATTCATTTCAGTCATATCTTGAATGAACTTTGTCTCTGGTTCCGAGTTTCCTCCAGCCCAATCTTCATCGGTTTGACCATCGTTATCATCGTCTTCACCGTCAACATTGTCTTCATTGATTAGGCCGTCTCCATCGTTATCTGTTGTATCAAAAGGTCCGGTGTAAACGTCATTATTGGCAACCCCTGCTTGTTCATCTTCAGCAGGAGTGCAGGTTCCTGGAATAAGTGGAATTGTTGCTCCTAAAGGCCATCCCCATTCGTATTGATAATTACGATTCAAGTCAACTCCGTCACAATCTTCGTCAACCTGTTCGTTAGGGTCAGGTAGTGGCTCAATTCCATTGTTACGTAGATTCTTTCTCCATCCACCGCTAGGGCATGATTCCCATGCTGGTGCAGGACAGAACTCTTCTCTGTCGTATTTGTTACCATCAACATTCAACATTGGAATAAGATAGATTTCACGATTGTTAATCAAGTTGGTTAACTCGACTTCACTGAAATCTTCGTCAACGCCAAAGTCACCAGGGTTGCAAGCCTTGCCATCTCCGTTACTGTCTTGGATAGCAGGGTCAAGTGCTAAGCAATCACCATCGTCATCAACTTGGCCGTCGCCATCTGCATCGCCCCATGGGTCTTCATCGATTAGGCCGTCTCCATCATTATCTACCGGGCCACCACCATAGTAGTGAGCGACGGTTTCCATGAATAGGATTGGAGTTTCATAACTCATCCACTCTCGAGCGTGATGGTTTCCAACAATCATAACATCTGGTCGGTCAGGGTAGTTTCCATTATCGCCGTTAAAAGCATTGTATTCTCCGCCCTGTACATCACCAGTTATTTTCAACCATGGTGATGAATATCCGTAATACCAGCCTTCGTATGTATCCGCAGTGGTTTCTTCACCTCTAGCGTTCAAACCACCATTAAGTCCTTCATGGAACTCAAAGATATCTGGATTCTCTTGAGCGAGGACCATCATTCTAGACTTCATGGTCTCATAGCTGTGGTACTCTTTGAATTGCATCATTTCGTCACCACCCCAAGGGAATACGTATTCGCACTCAGAGTCTCCTTCGCCAGTGACTTCACAGGAAACATAGTCGGCATCTTCCCAGTCCTCCCAAATATCTGCTGCGCTTGGTCCTATATCTTGGGCTGCAGATGAAATCACAACTGGAGAAAGTAGCGATAGCAAAAAGGGTAGAAGAAGAATCGTAAGAGATGTCTTTCTGGATTGGAAAAGCATGGCTATCAACTTGGCCAAAGCCTACCCCCTCTTCAAAGCGTCGTGTCTATGAATTAGCCCCCCATAGGGGGCTGTCTAGAAAAACACAAGGGAAAACAACATCATCTGTAGAGGTTTGCCGATTACCATGCAGATGATAATAGAAGCAATCCCCGGTCACGACAAAGAGATTTATGGATTAAGCATAGAGAGTATTCTTACAGTAACTTTGTTGGCGATTTTACTTCTAATTACCAAGGAAATTAGCGGTTATATTATCCCGCGCGCTTTTGGCAACCTTAGAAAGGTCAGTGAAGTTGCAAGTGACGCTTTAACTAGCTCTGGTAAAGCACTTGGAGTCGCAGCAGGCTGTTGGGCTAGTTTGTATTTGATTGAAGATATGGATTGGCTAGTCTCGTTAATGACTCTAATAATGGTGGTTGCAATAGTTGTGACTGCATTTAGGTTTGTAGGCATAATTCATGCATTTGTATTATGGACAGATGATGATGGAGAATTGGATGGTTCGCAGAAAACTGTAGTTTCAGCAGCAGAAAGTATCATGAGATTTTTAATCGTTATTTTTGGCATGGTCTTCATCGCAGATGCATTAGGTTTCGACCTTACAACTATGGTGGCAGGATTAGGAATTACTGGGCTTGCATTAGCGCTTGCAGCCCAAGACACAATTTCCAACATCTTTGGAGCAACCACTGTACTACTGGACCGTCCATTTCAAGTTGGAGACTGGGTTATCATCGGTTCTGTCGAAGGAGAAGTTATACAAATCGGGCTACGAACTACACTGATTCGTACTAGCCTAGATACCGTGGTAACAATGCCGAATGCAAACCTGTCAAATACACCCATAGAGAACTGGGGTAAGCGAAGGTTCCGTCGCTGGCAACCTATTTTCAAATTAGATATCAATTCAGACCCTACTAAGGTTTCTGAATTCTGCGACGGTGTTGCTAACCTAATTGCTAACCATGAAAAGACAATGAAAGAAGACAGTTCATTCGCAAGAGTTTCTACTCTAGGACCAGATGCTATCGATGTAGGATGCAATATTTACTGGGACATTGCAAGTGGAAAGGTAGAGAGAGAGGCTAGAGATGGGTTCCTAATCTCGGTCATGGAAATAGCAAAAACTCACAACTTGAATTTCCACGATAACAGAAGGCGTCACAGTGCTTGACGCCAATCTGGTTCATTGTAAGAATACAATAACGATGAAATTATCCAGATTAGTACGAAGGTGAAGTAACCAATTGAAGGTTCATCAAATTCGCCTGCTCGGTCTAGCCAAAAAGTACCAATGAGTCCGAATATGGCGAGCGGTATACCCATTTGCATTAATCGCATTATACCCAATTTAGCCTGAATACGGTCCACCGTATTGAGGTATTCATCAATTTCAGGATTGACTAATCCAAAGGCTACGGCTTCAGCTTTGGAAAGGATATTCAGATCGTATCTGAAATGCGCAACGCCACCAGTAGCGATTCGCATAACATCATCGCCCCAATATTTTGATGGAACGAATTCTCTCCATTTCAACATGACATCGTGTTTAATCGCCTGCCTTAACATTGCAAGGTTGGTGTCATCCTTCCAAAGAAGTGCATCACATAAGGGCAGAGGTACTGGTCGCATTTCATTCAATTCGATACGAGGAATTCCAACAGTATTGTGACTGTGTGGCGCTCTCCATAAAGTACTAGTTTTGAGAGTGTCTTCAACCTTCTTCAATCGGTCATTCCAACCATATTCATCATTAGGCGTACTCCACCCTCCATCGATTAATGCTAAATGTAATCCAGATAGTGATTTTGCAGTAATCTTTTCTGGGCTTTCTTTGGGATATATTAGAACATGGTCTCCATCTTTATCACAGCCCGCAATCGGTAATTGGAGGTGCTCTTTCAAGGCAGATTTCAACTGAGGGTTTCTACTAAGTCTTGATGCATGCTTTCCCGTTGGAATTGGAATAACCAATGCTTTGTATTCACCAATATCGTACCAAATGCCACTACGGTCTTCATCCATCTGTTCGAATACTTCAACCTCCGGCCAATCCCCCCATGTGTTCTCTAGACCATTCCACCAGTCAAGAGTAATTTCAGGAACGTGAAGAGGCCGGGTTCCCCAAGATGTCGAAATCGAGGACTCATCGTGACTTTGGGCGATGCCTTTTGGCCACCACGGTCTCTCCTCCATGAAGAGGCCGAAGGGTCGGTGGGGATTAACTCAAACGGTTGAAGCGAATGGGTGGGGCAGAGGGGGCGATGTTATGGGTATCAGTAACCGCCTTGGTGATGTTCTTGGTAATGCTGTCGAAGCAAAACTGCTACGTCAAGTAAAGAAGCACCCTGACAAAATAAACCATCTTGCTATCATCATGGATGGCAACAGGAGGTTCGCTTGGTCCAAAGCCCTAGAAACTGATATTGGGCACAAAATGGGCAAGATGAAACTGGAACAGGTTCTTGACTGGGTATTGGAATTGGAAATTCACTATTTTACAGTCTACGCATTATCTACTGAAAATCTAAACCGTCCAGCAGGAGAATTGGACGGGCTCTTCAATCTCTACATTGAAGGGCTAAAGGATATTGCTGACGACCCTAGAATTCATGAGAATAAAGTGAAAGTACAGATTATTGGAAGAAGAGAATTACTTCCTGATTCTGTCAATGAAGCAATTAGATATGCAGAAGAAAAAACTGCACATTATGATGAATTTACATTCACAGTTTGTCTGGCATATGGGAGTCGAGAAGAAATGCTTGATGCGATAAAAAGCATTGCTGAAGACCACAGTTCAGGTGAACTCGCAATCGATGCAATCGATGAAGGTGAAGTTAGTCGCAGGCTTTACACTGCCGAGATGCCAGACCCTGATTTGGTAATCCGCACATCTGGAGAAGAAAGAATCTCTAACTTCCTACTATGGCAAATGGCTTATTCAGAATTATATTTCACCGATGTATTTTGGCCATCATTCTCTAAGAAAGAGTTGCTCAAAGCTATTCAAACATACCAAGCACGAAAGCGTAGGTTTGGTGAATGAATTGCCTGCATGCGATGAATGTGGCGAATGGGAAAAGCCGTCATTAGCGGTAGACGCAGTAGCCATTAGAGGCAATGAAATCCTATTGATTAGGCGAGGGAAAGAGCCTTGGAAAGGTATGCTTGCCCTACCTGGTGGGTTTGTCGACTCAGGTGAGGACCCAGAAGTGGCTGTTATTCGTGAATTGAAAGAGGAATGTGGGATTGATGGAAAGGTCGTTAGATTACTCTGTGTCAAAGGAGACCCTAACAGGGACCCAAGAGGACATGTTGTCTCGATTGCATATCTAGTGGCTGCTTTTGATGAGCCTACTGCAGGAGATGATGCAGCAAGTGCTGCTTGGCATCGCATTTCTGAAGTCGAGGAAATGGCAGGCGACCATATGTCAATCCTTGAGAAGATCAAGCATTTCTGATTTGGTATTTGGCCAATCAGGAATATCTAGGGCGTCCGTCAAATGTATCCCTGCTAGCCATGAGGCTAGTATTGTTTCATCATAATCACGAGCAACAAATATTGGATATCCGTCTTCGGCTAATCTCTCAACAAATCCTCGTAATGCCTTGGTTACCAGAAGGGTTGGAACTCCCAATAACACCGCTTCACTGGCTAGTGTTACCGATTGAGTAATCACTCCATCCATACCTGCAATCGTTTTGTCCAAGTCCCAGGGGTTTCCTTCAACTGAGTTTTCATCTGCTGAATAAATAGACAAGCCGTCTAGCCAACTATCTGGGATTGGAAGAATTTCATTTTCATCATGAACTCCGTTACCGATTAACCGCCTAACCAGAACTTTAGGTGGGTTGGATACATCTTGAGGTCTAAGACGAGGCTGAAGGTGTATGTGCCCGTGTAAGCCGTCTATACGATGGAAGTTTGCTTTCTTTTTCATTAGTGAGCCCGATAATGATTCAATAAAATGTGTTGGAATAATGACGTCAGTAGGTCTTGCTAAACTGTGCGCTATGCGATTGACTTCTGTGTCAGTAATGTAGATTCTTTTCGCTTTACGAGGAGCCGCTCTCAACTCAATCGGCGCACCTATACTGATGACTTTGGAAACTCCTTTGAGGGCTTTACCAGAGATTCTTGTACGCTTCCAAGCTTTTCGCCATCGGCCTTTACCAACTGGACGAGGAACCCACACCGTTCTTCTTCTAGGCATGAATCCATCACAATTGTCTATCATCGCTCTGACTTCAAATCTATCACAAGCAATGATGACATCTTCGGGGGAAGATAACTCACGCATAATGGGTGCTAACAGGCGTGCATGAGCGGGATGATCGATTACCCAGCCAGTCGCCATGTTTAGTCGAGAATGACGGGCTATTTTGATGTGCCACCATGTGGTGCCCCTCAATATGCAGAAGAAAGCGATTAGTGTGGATGGCGATAAATTGTACGGCCCCTATACTCCCGGAGTAAAGGCGGGTGGGGTGATTTGGCTATCTGGCCAAATAGACGTGGACAACGGTGATGACATCAAAAGACAGACTGCTGGCGCTCTTGCAAAAATTGATGCATTGCTAAAAGCCGCGGGTGTAAATCGTGAAGCGATTTGCTTCGCACAAGTTTTGCTAGATGACATAAATGACTTCGCTGCAATGAATGAAGTGTATGGAGCATGGGTCGAAGACATGACAATCAAACCTGCTCGAGCTGCTTTTGAAGCAGGCGCTCTTCCAGCAGGAGCAAAAGTCGAGATTGTAGTTCAAGCGATTGATTCCAACAATGAGTGATTCAAATGCCTGGTTCCCCTTACCTTGAGGAGCCCCCTAGTGGCCTTGTTACATGGCCCAAAATATTGATGATTGGAGTTCCTTCAATTTCAGCCTTAAGTCTTGTAGCATGGTGGAATGACGTTATTCTTGAGTGGGCCATATTCCTCACTATTGGATTGACTATTTCCTTTCTCATGAGGCGATGAAATACATACGAGAAGACTTGTACGCCTACAATATGGGAGAATGGCCAACTCACTGTTTCAAAGCCTATGACATCCGAGGATTGTCAGGCGAAGAATTGTCTGATGAGTTCGCTTATCGCTTAGGGCGTGCTATGGCAACATACCTCGACTGTTCATCCTTCGCAGTTGGAAGGGATATTCGTGAATCTAGCCCTGGTTATGCTTCAAACCTAATTCAGGGAATGGTTGATTCTGGTGTTAAAGTCCTAGATTTGGGAATCGTTTCGACCGGTTGCTTGTACCACGCATGCTGGACATTGCCAGTTGATGGAGGAGTTATGGTAACCGCATCACACCTTCCAATGCCTACGCACAATGGATTCAAGATGTGCAGAGGAACTTTACCGCTCGCAGGTGAAGAGATTCAAGAATTGAAGGAAGTATTCCTGACAGGAGAATTCCAGGATGGGACTGGAGAACATATTGACCACCCTCACGAAGATGATTATCTCGAAGCAATCGTTGCTTCAACCGGTAAACTTGCTAGACCAGTCAAGGTTGCAGTCGACTGTGGTAACGCAGTTCCCGGACCTGCTATGACTAGATTATTGGACATGATTGGAGCAGACCATATCGACCTATACTGCGATTGGGACAATACTGAGCCAAATCACGGAGCAGACCCAACTCGTGAATACAACATGGTAGACTTGGCCAAGGCTGTTGTTGACAATGGTTGTGAACTAGGACTGGGTGCTGATGGCGATGGAGACAGAATTGGAGCTGTTGATGAGAACGGTGATTTCGTTTATCCTGACCGCTTGATTGCTTTGATGGCGGACGATGTTGTTGGAACTGAAGAAGGCAAGGATTTACTGATTTATGACGTGAAGTGTTCAATGAATGTTGAGAAGGCAATTATTGAAGCAGGTGGAAAGCCGATGATGGCCAAAACTGGTCATTCTTTCATGAAGAGAGTTCTAGCCGAGCATCCTAATTCCCTGATGGCTGGCGAAATGAGTGGTCACATATTCATGTCAGACCGTGGATGGTATGGTTTTGATTGTTCACTTTACAACGCTGCTAGAATTCTGGAACTCTGGTCCAGAAGAGATGCATTATTCAGTGCTGAACTAAATCGCTTAGCACCTAACTTACCAACTACTGGTGAAGTGAAAGTGCCGTGTGCTGAAGAGGATAAGTTAGCAACAGTTGCAGCCATTACCAGTGCTTTTGATGACCATGAATCTTCGACTATTGACGGAGTAAGAGTACGCTTCGAAAAGGATGGTCAACAGTCAGGTTGGTACTTGGCTCGCAAATCAAACACTGAAGCGATTCTTGTAATGAGAGTTGAAGCAAACGATCAAGAAACTCTAGATGAGATTCTTGCAATGATAGATGAGAGAGTATCTCCAATAATTGACATCAGCAAATTGCTGTGATTATTCTTCGGATTCTTCTTCCTCTTCTTCAACCATCTCGATTGTATAATCATCTAATGATATTAATTCAATTTTCCAATCAACTGTTTCTCCGTCGTCCTGCTTGTTGCATCCCAGCCTTTCGCCCTTGTTCACAGATACGCTGATTTCAAATGAATACTCTCCGAAACCAATTGTCCCGCCATCCAATAGTTGCTCGATTTCTCCGGGAGTTGTTTCATCGAATGTTGTGCCTAGCAATTCAGTAGGTATGAAGAAAAGAGTGGTCTCCATTGGTGATTCGGTTCCTGAAACTAGAGTGGAGTTTTCTCCAATGCCACCTGCCACAGTAATTTCATCATCTTCGTTTGCAACTCCTGTGCATGAAGGACCACCTCCTCCTTCATCATCAGTATGTGTTGTTGTAACTCTGAAACCTACAATATTCAAGTCATCAACATCGCCTGCATCTGAATTTGCAGCAAGTTCTACTGAAGATTGGTCGGCCATGTCTTGAGCTGTTCCGGAGCCGATTTCATGGTAAGAGTAAGTTCCGTTTAGTTCGTAAGTTCCTACTGGGCCACTTACACTGAAGTCTGAATCTGCTTGGCCTGCTGCATAGTAGAAATATGCTGGGAAAGCGAGTGCAAAGACTACCATGCCTGCTACAAGCATCTGTGTTCTTTGGTCGGTTTTGATATCTTCAATCAATGACATATTTCGCCCTCCGGTATTGTAGTGTAATCTGTTTTGGTTTCCAAGTGTTTTGGTTCACTGTTTTTCCCATTTTGTTAGCCCAAGCTTAGCAAACGTCTTGCGAGAGCGACGGAAAACCGGTAACAGATAGCCGATTTTACTACGCTCTCCAAAAGACCACTTCCATGGACACCTAGGTAAGGATGTTGCCCATTCCCTAATTATCTCTCTAGCCTGTTCATTTCCTTTACCACCAGGTATTGTCCAAGCAGCCATATTGATTGCTCCGGCACTACCCTTGGTTTCAGCCCAAGAATGCATCTCTAATCCTTGCAGAGGGCCGTCAAGAAGTTCCAGCCCTAGTGTTCTGGCGCTTTGTGCCATTGGCATAATGATTGCAAACCGATCTACTAATCGGCTTCCTTCGTGACTTGTAATAGTCCATTCATTTGATTCTGCAATTTTACGAAAGGCCTTGATGTTCTCAATAGGCGAGGTCGAAACCTCGAGAGCCATCTCTTTTCGTTTGAGCATTAACTAAACCCAAATGGTAGGATATGAAGAAGATAGGGGGTGCATTCCTCAATCGAATGCTG